>Ga0214923_10000215_pt1 | contig 89882 bp, 124 predicted proteins | sample LL1510_MetaG_FD_177993 | JGI IMG/M metagenome (GOLD analysis project Ga0214923, IMG submission 177993) | Freshwater microbial communities from Lake Lanier, Atlanta, Georgia, United States - LL-1510 | ecosystem: Environmental > Aquatic > Freshwater > Lake | place: USA: Georgia | collected... | reverse complement strand
TACCATCTTCAGAATACGTGAACTGAACAATACATCCGTTGATATCACGAACAGTATGATCTTGATCAACGTGAATATCTTCCATCAGTTTCACAAGTTTACGTTGAATGTAACCAGTATCGGAAGTTTTTACAGCTGTATCAATCAGACCTTCACGTCCACCCATAGCGTGAAAGAAGAATTCAGTTGGACGAATTCCTGAAATGAATGAATTTTCAACGAATCCACGAGATTCAGGACCATCATCAAATTTAGCAAAATGTGGCAGAGTACGATTGTCCATAGTGTACTGAATACGTTTACCATCGACAATCTGTTGACCTAGCAAGGCCATCATTTGAGTAATGTTTAGTTCAGAACCTTTTGATCCAGCACCTTTAGAAGTCATTTGAAGCATTCTATTTTGCGGATCCAAACTTTTAATTGATTCATTGCCAATAGTTGTATTAATATCACCTAATGCTCTTGTAATACGCAATTCTAGTTCTTCACCATTTGACCTACCTTCATTATTCACGAATCTTCCTGAATGCATGTCTGACAGAATACGAGCAACTTCTTCTTTACCTTTTTGTAGAGCACCTTCAATTGTCTTTGCTGTTTCCACATTCGCAATCAAATCAGAAGGACCAGTTGAAAATCCAGAGAACAAATTAAATTTAGTTACAACATTTTGTACAGAGTTGATGAACTCACCAGCACGTTCATGCCCAAAATCATTGAAGATATTGTGAATAATACCCTTGGAAGCTTTGCTGAAAGCACCCTTGTTAAGACGTCCTGAAACGACTCGTCCATCTTTTACTTCCACAGATCCTGCTTTAAAATTGATGAGAGGAAATGCGGTAGAAATAATATCCTTTCCTGAAACAGGCTTGTCCATTCTCTTAAAAGATTCTAGAGGACGTTTCATACGTGCCATCATATTCATTGCCAGATGTTCAGGAACAGCAACTGAGTCATCAGAAATACGGAATACACCAGTCAACGTATCTTGAAACAATTGAATAATAGGTTCAGATGTACGAGGAGAAATGATTTGTCTGAGCAGAGATGCGATCATTTTTAGTTCAGTAGCTGATGTAACACTTTGAGGAACGTGCATATTCATTTCGTCACCATCAAAATCAGCATTGTATGGTTTAGTTGCTGAAACGTTCAGACGAAAGGTAGAATACGGTAGAACACGAATACGATGACACATCATAGACATTTTATGCAGAGAAGGTTGACGATTGAATAGAACCACGTCATCATCTACAAGATGACGATGTACAATGTCTCCTTCTTTGAGATCTACAGTTTCACGATTTAGAAATCCTAGATGCATACGACGTCCATCAGCCTTGAATTCTACCGTTTTAGCTCCTGGATATTTTTCAGGGCCATTGCGGACATACAGCAGTAGACGATCACGATTAAATTTAGTTACAATTTCAGGGAAAGTTAGATTACTTGCGATTTCTTCAGGAACACCCAACTGATCAACATCAATGTTAGGATCAGGAGTAATAACAGAACGTGCTGAGAAGTCTACACGTTTACCCATCAAATTTCCACGTACACGTCCATCTTTTGCTCCGAATCGTGCTTTCAGTGTTTTCAGAGGACGACCAGAACGTTGAGCGGCCGGAGGCATGCCTTTGATATCGTTATCTACATAGGTAGCTACATGGATTTGTAGTAGATCAGTAAACTTGTTAATAATGTCTCCGGACTCACCCTTGTCAATCTTGTCACGCAGAGCATTATTTTGACGAATGATGTCGATCAACTTATGCGTCAGATCATCTTCAGATCTCTGATTATCTTCCATTACTACGGAAGGACGTACAGTCAGCGGAGGAACAGCTAGAACCGTACACATCATCCAATCTGGTCGTGAAAATTTAGGATTAAATCCAATAAGATCAATATGTCTATCAGTAATACGTTGAAAACATCTCAAAACAAGTTCAGGTTGTAGACGAAAAGGTTCAGAATCATCTTTGTAGGTTACGGCTTGGAGGGCAGTGACATTTCCGTCAGCACGTGCCACTTTTTTAATAAGTTGAGATCCACAATGGCCACAAGATGAAGATTCTTTCAGGTCACGTTCTTTGTAAGTAGTAGTTGCTTCACGAACAGCGTTAAAACGTTGAGTTCCTTTATACGTCTTTTCCAGATCTTCCAAATAATCATCGGGCAAATAAGGATTGCTACAGGAAATACAGACTACAGCCAATACTTTTTGAATAACTTCAATAAATTGATAGAGGTACACAGGACGAGCTAGACGAATGTGTCCAAAATGTCCGGGACATAGCAGATGCGTCTGCTTGCATGTAGGACATGCTTTACCTTGTTCAGTAACACCAAATCTCGGATCAAAGACACCACCTACAGCAGGTACATCTCCTTGATACGTTTTATCAGTCTTGACTTCGACAACACTCCTAGAAAGGATGTCATCAGGGTTGGCAATGCCAAATTGGACACCAATAATTGTATCGCCCATTCTTATTATAATAAGCCTAATCTTTAGATCGATTCGTTTTCGACTTGTGTTTATGAGCAACTTGATGAGTCTTTTCTAGAAATCCAGGATAATCTAGAATACCGTGTACAATATCTGGCGGATAAGAAGCTAAAGATTCTAGGAATACATCATATTCTACACCTCGACGATCACGAAACTTTCTGTCATCCTTGAATTTATGTGTACACATGTATCGAAATACATGATGACAAATCTTTTTTATATGTTTAGCATTATGAGGTTCACAATCTGACATTTCTACAACGGTATCACACCACTCGTGCATTTATTATCTACACTCATTTAAGAGCCAAGACGTTGAACCTTTATTCTGATATGTTGTACCAGGATATTCTACATATTTATTACGAGTTGATGTCAAAATATAATTTCCATCACCCGTGGTTGTTACACCAACACATTGTGAAGTTAAAATACATCTTTGCTGAGCTTCATCTAAAGTTCCAAAATTTGTAGTTGGTTGAACCCAGTCTCCAATAAAGTAATCTTGTAAGGGTGCAGCCTGAAATTGGCAAGCTGGTTTTGGTACAGGTGGTACAGGTGGTACAGGTGATATGGGTGGTGGACCTGGATCTACAAGTTGTTGACTTCCAATATCAGATAAATACGAATCCAATTTAAATTTTAATTGCTCGATAATCAAATTAATATCAAAAGGAATGTACGACATAGCAACAGACCCAAAAAATGTAGCTTCAATTGCGATAATAATCAGAGCCATAACAGCATTAAATTTGTACAAGGGACCTAAATCAATTGAAAACCAGCTAGAAAGAGCATAAATTCCTAAACAACATGATAAAATAACAAGAAAATACGTTACTGCAAAAAGAACAATAATTAAAAAGTTGTCATCCAAGTTTTTTTGTGGATCTTGATTTATAATATTTGCGGCAACAGTATCATTACCTTGATTAACAAAAAAAATATTTGCTATATAATCTCTTTGAGATTGACTTATTACACCGGAATCAAGAAGAGTCATCAAATATAATTGTAACGAATTATTAAAAGTTATAGCTTGCCCGGCTCCAAGATAGCTTAAATAGTCACATGTATATCCTTTAATTTGAGCATTCACCAATGGTCTGGCGAATCCAATAATAAAAGGTGTCCAAAATGTCCACAGAATTATTGTTGCTCCTAAACCATTAATCAAAGCTTTTATATATACATTTTCGGTTGGGACAATTTCTGTTGGAATTTGTTGAACGATATCTTCCATTATAGTTATAAGGATGTTTTGGGTAGAAGTTTTAGTACACACTGCTTTCTTTCTGCTTTTTTTACCTATATTTTATTTCGAGTATGTAGCTCCATTACAATCTTATTCAGTAATCTCTGATTTATTTGATATTGTACAGCCTGAATTTCTAGATGTGGCATTATTAAACTCTATAAACTCTACACAAAATTTAACAACAGCAGTAAATACTGCAGCGGATCTTTTTAAGAATGAAATAATTGACGAGTTTTCTGCAGAGAATAAAACCATAAAATTAAATGCTTATTTAGTTTGTGAAATAGTAGGATTTGCTTTTTTGTGTACAGGTGTTGGTCTAGCATATTATTATGAATTAAATATCACAGAACTTTTATTGTCAAACGTGATTGTTCTTTCGTTTATTATTATTTCTGAATTCTTTATTGTTGGAGCTTTCTTCAAAAACTTTAAAGAAATTGATGCAGAATTTGTTAAGGCTTCATTTGTAGGAGGAATGGCGCATGGATATCGGTTTAGGTGTCCAGATGCTAGTGATTATTTATTATCATTGATTCCTAGCTGGATAAATCGTCCTTAAAACCTTCTTTATAAATAAATGCGTTTGAAAACTTTGCGCAGATCTCATAGACCTGAAAAGAAATGGGATGCTGTTTTTGTGAAAGATAACGGCAAAGAAAAAGTAGTACCATTTGGAGCTCGTGGAATGTCTGATTTTACGAAGCATAAGGATACGAAACGACGTTCTCGGTACCTGAAACGTCATTCTGGTATGGGCGAACATTGGAATAAACCAGATACGCCTGGTGCGCTGTCCAGATGGGTACTCTGGAATAAAAAGACTCTTAAATCTTCTTTAGCAGATTTCAAACGTAGATTTAAGTTGTAAAAACGGATTCTTTTTTTACAGAATAGTAGTTATTGGGATTCTTAGAAAGAGTCCATGAATATGCTTAAACGAGATAAAACACGAACACTGCACTAATTATAGAGTAGCGGACATGTACATAAGGCGTTTGAAAACAGACGTGGACTTTTAAAGAGGATTCAGGATGATACCCTTTGCAAAGGTATTAATCGACGGACGAACATATAGTCTAAATGCGTGGAAAACATTTAGATTATAGTGGACGACAGTGTTTGTGCGAGGAGGTGCACAGCATTCTTAGAGTTGATGGATTTTAAGAGGGAAACAAGGTTAGATAAAAAGTGAGTAAGACTGAAAAGAATGAAAATAATAAAGGTAGAAACTAGCAGAAGTCACACAAGGTGACTATGGTATACGCGGGAGGGGGCGTAGGAGGGATATAATGAGAAATACGCTGAGTAGACATACGAAGTGAAAAAAGTTATGGAGGTTGGGGCTAGCCCGATCACAGTTGAAATGCGCAGGGTAGGGCATTCAACCAAAAAGAATAAAGGGAAACTAGAGTAATTTTTGTTTTTGGAAACGGAATTTAAAGAATATGGTGTGAAATCTTCAAAAGATGGACATGTATAATACATGTATGTGCTATATCACAGCTCGACAACTTCAAGTTGAAGTAATAGACTATGGCTACAAGGAGAATCTGAACCAGTACTTGCTGGAAAATTTGGAGGGAGCTTCTAGGCTCATTAAGTGTATGATTAACGAACTCCAGACAGCAAACACTGTACGTCTACCACAGCTTATGATAGAACTAGATTCTGCTGTTCTTGGGTGGGTGGAAACATGGAATGCTCTACATTAAAAAACGGATTGTTTTGACAGTCTTTTTTTCCATAAAAAAGAATGGACAATCTTCGTAGACTTGCTAGCGAGTATTCGCGGGTTCAGACGCTCATTGAGCAGAAGAACCGTGAAGTTCAAAATGAACGTGAGATTCGCAAGGGTCTTGAGACGCAGATCGTAGATCTGATGAAGACTCCCGAGTTTGCTACAGTTCGGAATTTCCAGCATCAAGGAGCAACATTCAAAGTTGATCCTCCAGGATCATGGAAAGGTTCGTGGTATCTATCAAAGGCCGACCTTCGTACTGACATTGTTTCCTATTGGAACTCGACACAAGAACTAGATCCAACAGATTGCTTTAACTTCATTGTTCGAGCATCTGATCAACGTTCTCGTGTTACGGACTGGAGAATATCCTGGACGCACCGGGATTAAACAGAAAACGGATCCATTCAAATCCTTCTGGATTTTTTACAAATGGAATATAACCCGTATAATGCTAAAAATGTCCTGTTTACTCAAGAAGATGTGTACACCATCTTGAGTAAACATAAATGTATGTATACACCTAAAAATTTATCGGTATTTCAGACTGCAATGGTTCATTCTTCTTATGTCAGAAGAACAGATTATACAACACCTACAGGAGAAAAAGCTATTCTTTCAGAAAAACCTTCGGGTTGTCTAGACTTATTTGAATCATCGTATGAGAGATTAGAACATCTCGGTGATTCAGTATTGGGTGTCACAGTTTCAACATATCTTTCTAAACGGTTTCCTACGCAGCAAGAAGGATTTCTTACTACTTTGCGTAAAGAAATTGTTTGTAATGCTATGTTAGGATGTCTCACTCAAAAAATAGGATTGGACAGATTTTACATTATTTCACGTCATAATGAAGATTCTTGTGCTGGTCGCCAAAATACTAAAAAATTAGGTGATATTTTGGAAGCGTTTGTAGGTGCTTTATGGATAGATTCTGGGTATTCATTTGAAACTGTTTACTTATTCGTTGTCTGTCTCATTGAAAGATATATTGATATCCCTAAAATTCTTCTAAATGATACCAATTATAAAGATCAACTACAGAAATGGTGTCAAGCTGTACAGAAATATACGCCGACGTACAAGATGATTTCTGAAGAGAATGGATACACAATGGCTGTTATCGGAGGAGGAAAAACTCTTGGTTGTGGAACAGCACCAACAAAAAAACAAGCAGAACAAATAGCTGCATCCGAAGCCTTGAAAAAACTTAAACGGTCATAGTTCTGGGAATTCTGCGAGAAAGTAGTTCTTTTTTCGTTCCTACAATAGACATATCATCACCTTCCGAAACACCTTCAATTGCTCTCAGAGCTTCAGCTACTCTTTGCGGTTGATCAGAAAACTGGAGAAGAAGCTGAGTTCGAATTTGATCACGACGTAGAGGAGGTTTAGAAGTTCTTGTAGATCTAGAAATTGTGCCCATTCCAGTTCCTTCCAGATTAAAATTATCAACTTCATTAGATCGCATGAATTCTAGAATCTCTTGAGACAGTCTGTTTTTTTCATCACGAATGGCTTTTTGACGCACAGCCAATGTTCTGTTTTCATCATCTAGACGTACCCATGAGCGAATTACCTCTTTAATTTCTGGGTTCGCCATTTAGCTTTATGACGTCGAATCTTCGAAAATCGTTTACCACCCCGTTTTCCGATAACAGTAGATCCTTTTTTTAATGTTTCACTTGCCTTGCGTCTCATTTTTTCCACGGTTCCTTCTTTTGTAAGACCAACACCACGACTTAATTTTTGTGATAATGTTGGTGGAGGAGGGGCTACAGCGTTTCCTAGGGAAGCTAGACCTTTAGATGTTGAATCTTTTACGGTCTGCGCTATTTGGGAATTTTTTACTTGTTCTACACTTTGCAGAGCATGTTCTTTGAGTTCTTGAGCACGTTGTTTTAGACTTGCCATAGTTTCAGCTCGTTTTTCTGGATTGTTTAAATTTTCTTGAACATTGTTGTACAATTCTGATCCATAAGCTCTAGCTTTATTAAGATGTTCACTTGCCATACCTTTTAGCCATTCAGCATCTTCTTCAGGATCACCTTGATAAAAAGGATCGACAGTTGTCCAAGTAATCAACCATCCTAACCATGAAAAAATGCCAGATTCATTGAGTTGATCAATAATTCTTAAACGAGCTTTTCCATATCGTCCTAACAAGCCATCACCAGAATCAGCAAAATTTTCAAGAGCCATTCCAACGAAAGGAATTAGAGCCAAAGATTGTTTAAAAGCTTCACCAAAATGATGACGAGTTGTAAAAATAATCATATTAAAAAAGATGAATATCGTAGAAATCATATAGCCAACAATAATACCTACTGTAGATGCTTCAGGAATTGGAAGAAATCCCATCATCATTGGTGTGTACATCTGAGCCATTTTTGATGCATTTTTATTCATCTGGGCAACAACATCAACTGCCAATGCTAAAGTGTCACCATATACTGGAATAGATTCCAACGTTTTCAAAGGATACAAAAATGGACTAATCATATTAATTGGATCTTGTAGGAATGTGGGTGTTAATGCAAACCAAAATTTCAACCACCGATTAACAATAGCATCATACGCTGATCCTGAAGTATCTTCTGCTTGAGTAGGTTCTTCAGTAGACGGTTCTGCGTTTTGATACGATCCCTGTACCTCTTCTGCCTCTTGTTGAACAGGTTCTTGTTCAGCTAACTGTTTCAATCCATCTTCGTTAATTTGACGTAACTGGTCTTTAGTCAGAGCACCGCCTTTTTGCCTGAAAAATTCCCAGACGGCTTTAGCATCGCCAGGTTTAAATAAGGGTTTATCATGTAAAAGAATATTGCGTCTCAATTCTGACGGCGACTCAAATTTATTGTGCGACATAAACTTGAATAAGCCTAAGTTACGAGCACCTCGATGAGCAACATCTTTATTGCGAAAGAGTTTAAAAAGAATTTTGTACATCTTCTTTTCGTACGGATCTTTTACAGGATCATCGTAGACCCACACCATTGTTTTTATCATAGATTTATAAATGTCAGAAAAGAATGATGAAATAATTATTGAATGGTCTACTCAACTAGAAGATATTCTAGCACAAGAAGGAGAACGATGTAGAGGTCTTGCGTGGTTACATACTCGTGCTGAAATTCTTCTTTCTCGCTATAATACGTTCATTCAAGTTCCAGTTATTGTTTTGTCTACATTAGCCGGAACAGCATCAGTTGGCTCTGATACTTTATTTGGTGGAACATCGCCGGCATCGTCAATCGCAATTGGACTTGTTTCTATCAGTGTCGGAATCTTGAATACTTTAGGAGGATTTTTTGCGTATGCTAAACGATCAGAAGCTCATCGTATCGCTCACTTAAACTATGCAAAAATCTCTTCTAAAATATCTATTGAATTAAGTTTACCACGAGATGAACGAACAAGTGCTGAAACTATTTTGTGCCATGTTCGTGAAACAATGGAACGTATGGCAGAAACTACTCCTAACTGTCCCCAAGAAATTATTGATGAATTCAATCAAAAGTTTAAAGGAACACAAGGAATTGCATTACCTACAGAAGTTAATGGTCTACATAAAATTGATGTTTTTAGAGGCCAGACGCATGTACCATCCCCTGTAGAACCAGAATCGCGAGTTACCATACGCGTAGTTTAAAACTTCCATTTCTTATCACATTCCAAACATGTAACAAAGGTAGTCATAGGTTCATCTGCCGAACGTGTTTGTAGCTGATAATATTCGCATCCGGTCGTCTTTTTACAACGAGAGCAGAACATCATGATAGAAGCTGTCATCGACTTCGAGTACAACTTCTTATCCTTTTCAGCTGTCTTCTCATATGTATCAAGCCAGCGCTCAGGACAAGCATCTTGGGCAGACATTCTGACAAATGTTCTGATATCAAATCCATCAAGAAGGCGATCTTTCCACAAATCAATATTTCGATAAACTGTTACGGACTTACTGCGATACGTGTTCCAAAACACTTTGTTATTCCAGTCTACATCAATACCATTAGTCTTAGAATAATCAACTACAGCTTTCAAGATTTCTTCTTCTAGTGGAATATCAATAACTTCTTTAAAGTTTGAAACAACTTTTTCTCGAAACGGATGGTCAACAAAGACATTTTTAGTTTGAACTATTACAGGATTAACAGTTCGATGAACAACTTCTTCTACTGATTCTTCATCTGATTCTTCTTCTTCCAATTCTTCAACTTGCCACATTGCGTACAACGTTTCGTATTCTTCAGTCTTGATATTCAGATATTCGGCCGCATCTTTTTCATAATCATCTTGATCGGATCCAACAGCAAGAACAACTATAGTTCCAGTATACGTTTCATCTTCAAGAGGAGGTGGCAGAATGTGTGGATTGATATCTTCATCATCATCAGTTGGACATCCAAATACAGACAACCATCGTTCTGGATTTCCCGGATCTTGAATTTTTCCTTGGAATTGCATACCCGGTTTCTTGAACTTCTTTCTCAACCAAGAAAGAACATCAGGAGTCTTGATGGGAACAGACAATTCTTTTAGAATACCAGAAGATTCTACAGCAATTCCAGAGACCATTGTATATTTTATCATCAACCAGTTAAGTTCCGTTTTCAATAATCAAAAACGAATTTGTTTCCTCTTTTTCAGTGATTAATAAAAAGAATGGCCGCTCCTAGCTATGAACCGTATATCGGTATCATGGACCAGAACGACTACAAGAACTGGGTCACTCAGTTCTATTTGAACGGAAGACGTTGGTCTTCTTCTATTGACTGGAAAGCAGTAACTCGTAGTTACTACGAGAAGCGAAAGGAACGGGATGTATGGGAACAGCATGTACAAAATGGCGGAACTCACTGGACTTTGTTTACCAAAGACAAGTGGCAATCAGCACCCGGAGACACTAAGAAGTGGAAAGACAAACTTCAGTCTAAGATCAGACGTCGTATTCGTGAAGATGAGTATCAGATGAATCTTCGCAAGGCAGACATTGAGTCAACTGAAAGCGGTTCTACTGTTGAGGAGGAAGAGTACTGGACACAGGCTTAGCCACTAGAGTTGCTTTTTTTCCTGTAGTATTTTTGACCCAGTCGTAGACTCCAGTTAATACGTTAACTTTTGGATACATGTATCTTAAACCAAGTATAACTAGACCCGTGAAAAAAACAAAGAAAAATCCTTCGACGAAAGCATCCCAATTATCATTCACATGTTTAGCAACCTTTGATACTGTACCTGGCTCTTTGGCCGCTTCTCTTGCTGATGTTGTTTTTAAGTCGACTTTGGAGATTTCTGGCTTTTTCTGTTTCTGAGGTTTCAACGGTTTCATAACTAGATATGTCTTGTTATCGTGTGGCATAAATCCCATATCAGGCCCACTATTAAAAAATATTTCTCGGTTTCCCAGAGCTTGGATATTACGAGATCCCGCAGTAACCTTATTGACTAATAAAGCAAAATCTGTCTGATCAATATTGATAGATGACTTGAACACAATTGTTTCAGCAGGCGTACATTCGCCAAATACTAATGAACCGTCGTACACATAATATGAGCCATCATCAGGAATCATTTGCTGTAATGACCATCCGGTCAATTGAAGCATGGTTTGATTGGTTGTAGTAGCATAAGGCACTATCTGCTTAAAAAAATCTATGGATGGACCAGGGGAAGGATTCACATAAAATTGTACACAGACTTGTAATCTTTCCCTTTGAGCTGACATAAATATAGCTATAACTTCACCATCAGCCTGCGAATTCTTTTCAATGGTATGATGGCTAGGATGATTAATTAATAACATATAACAACTATATGAAATATTATTGTATGTACATGAACCAAGAGATCCACTATAATTTTGTCCTTGTAAAACTAAACCTTCGTCGGAAACAGCAACCATTCCGGAAGTAGCATTTGTACCATCAACTTTTAAGTCGCAGGTTCCTTTACATGGTTTTGCAGACCCTTGAGAAAGATGGATAGGACTCTGATTAGCACCGGCACACATTCCGGTCCACGTTGTCTGTGAAGAGAAGATACTCATTTGTTTAGAAGCAGGACTTTGTTCTGAAAAGTCTCACATATAAATAAGAATGTCAGAAAATGATCCTAAGAATTGGAATACATTGGATTACGTGGGAGTAATTCTGACTACATTAGTTGTTGTAGTACTTGTTGCTGTAGCAGGTTACGGATATTTCGTGTATGGATACGGATCAGGTGTCTGGGTAGGTATTTCTGCATTCTTGTTTGCAGTGGTTAACTTTATTCCGTTTGGATTGATTACGTTTGGGTTTGTTGCTGATATGATTGGGCAAGATTTTCGTTATTCCATTGCTAGTTTGTTTGGGCTTCTGAGTGTAGCAATGAATTGGGTTTTTGGATTACCGTTTGGACATAGTTCATGGGCTACAGCAGGACCAGAACAACCTGGTACGGGATGGTGTATGATTCCTGGTCTTGAAGGCTTTGAAAATCGTGCTATGCCAATGAACTTAGTAGCTTCAACAACTGTACTGACATATTATCTAATTTGGGCACTTACACAGCGTGATCTAGCAGTAAATACTTCTTTACTTGTTTCAGCTCCTTTACTTCTTGTGATTCAAATAGGATTATTCTATTCTTCAGGTTGTTCGCAGTATTATGTAGACTCTGCGTCATATCGAGCACTTGCCATACTTCAAGGTGCTGCATGGGGTGGTATTGGATACGCAATTATTAAAGGAACAGCATGGTGGTTAACACCATTTCAAAATACAAAGGGATTGGCACAAGCAAATTCAAATTCTGGAATGGGTAATCGCGAGAACATGTTATCTGGATCAGGTTGGGATGGATCTAAGCAAAGTACAGTCTTTCAAAAATTGGTACCTCGTACAGGTGCCCAATGTTCAAAAGATCAATCTGAAGAAGGTGATGAATTTGTATGTGAAGCATATAAAAACGGTCAGCTAGTGACTGAAAAAATTAATGCGTAGCCTTGGCGACTACTTGAACACCTGCATTAATCTAAAATATCCAATAGCATCTCCGCCTGTATGTTTGTGTACACCAGTTGGTGTAACACAGACTAGAGTTGGAACTTGTGTAACTCCAAACTTTTCTCGAAGTTTTTCTGGGTCGTCATGAATGTCTACAGAAATCCACGAAACTCCAGGATGATCCTCTTTCAAGTCAGCGAATACTGGTTTCAGTCTCTGACATGGCGGACATGTTTTAGACCAAAAGTGATAGACACTCATTCTTTCTTAATTATAGTAGTACCTTCTACAATATTCGTTTTAGACGTGAGACGAGCAACTTTTTTCTTATTGATTAATTGACTTTCTACGTGATACCCCATCTTGTGAACTGTTTTTTGGAATGCCATAAACAAGGCTGTTTCCAGATGTTTAGGATCTAATTTATCTAAATTTTCCAGACACCATTTTGTGATAACATCTTGATCTATTGGCGGACCCATCATTTTAAAGTCCATTCCCGGAAAGAGAGAATCTGTAGTAGAAATTACCTTTACTTCTTCAGGAATCAGAACGTGTACAGCCATCTTGTCTACAATATCATTATTCTTAGATAAGTCATCTTGACCACCCGTATGAGCTCGTACATACGAAATTTGATGACGTTTAAATTTTGTCAGAAGCATGGCAGTTTCTTCAATCAGGTCACGATGAGTAACATCCTTTCCTGCTGCGGTCTTCCATTGTGTTTTCAACCAACCTGGGATCCATTTTGTCAGACAGTCTCGTGAATATGTTGAATCAGTAAAGATATGTAGTTCAGTTTGTGATGCGTCTGTCATTTCCAAGGCTTTATGAACACCGGCATGAATAGCAAGAAGTTCTCCGCGATTATTTGTTTGAGCTTCTGTTTCAGGAATGCGGAAAGCACCTGACCATTCAGGATTCTCCGGAAAATAATAAGCATAGGACCCCTGTGCCCCACGCTTACCATTTGATTTACATGCTCCATCAGTGAAGAGACGGATCATTCCTTTGTATATTCTGGTGTCTTTATTATGGTTGGCATCCGTTTTGTAATACAACGACTTACAATGGCGCTCTGAATTCCTGATGGATTTTCTACATGAAACCATACTCTATTTCTAAATGATCTTTGTTCTAATTGTCGTCTTAACATTTGTTGGCACGCAGAAGTCAAAAATTCAGCATGCCAAACTATCATAATACGTAAGTTTCCGGTCTGTTTAGGAATTTCTGAAATCCATGATGAAAATCGTTGGGAAAACATGTCTGATGAATAGAGGATACACGCATCTATCTCTTCGACTTCAATACGATCTCTGAACTTTTCTTTGTACCGTTCAACAAACTTGATTGTTTCAGTATCATTTAAGGGTTCATACAAGATATAATGCGGACAAGGAAACTCCAACTCCATTCTCTTAAGAACTCTTGTCTTCTGTAGGCGGATTTACTCTCTTGACAGGAATGGAAGCATCTACAACGTACAAAGAATTTTCAGTCATCACAATGAAACAGTTCTCACATTTGAATACTTGCTGGATAGTAGACGTGTACTCATCATTGGACTTTACAAGGTACTTAATCTTGTCTTGTACACCAATACAACATTTCTTTTCGCAAGAATCGCGATAGTAATCAAAAAAGACAGGTTTATCTTCCTTGATTGCAACTTCAGTAACTTTTAAAAGAACTGCTGCACTGGGTAGAGCCATTTGTCTTGTGAACTGAAAATGTTCGAATTCTCTGAACGCGTTCTCATGACGCCTGTACGCACTTGAATGTGTCCTCAAGTTTAAACCTGGATCGCATATTCAAGCTTGGAAGTTCAGCACGAGGTCGTTTCAGAACAGCATTGACTCTTGACTGAATCAATCCTCGAAGTTCCACAGCTGTCTTTGGAAGAAGCTTGGCAATTTCGAAGAGAAAGTCAGCATACTGTGTAACATTTTCTTCGGACTTTTCAGTCTTGGCTTGTACAACAGTATCTTCCAGATCTCCCAGGACCTTTTGCATTGATTCGTGCAGAATCTTTCCAGGAACAAGTTCCACGATGTAGAGATGAGTCAGAAATCGGGAATATCCACGACGGACATCTTTTTGCTTTGACCACGCCACAATCTTATCTTCAAATCCTTCTTCATCAGCACGAGGAAATGTCAGTGTTCCTGACATGTCGTACAAAGTTCCAAACATAGAAGCATTCGCTTCCAAGTCTTCAGATACTTCAGGGATAACAGAATTCAGCTTCAAAGCAAACTCTGCCATAATCCCAGCATAAAATGATCCACGAATAGCCTTGTCAAACAACAAGGTGGTTACTCGTAGACGAAATTCCTTATCTCGCTTAGCAAGTATAGCTATGGCTTCCGTAGACAGAACGTCTAAAGTAGGCTTAGCAACCTTGTTCAGGATTGAGAATATCTGATCATAATCTGGATCTTCGACTTCTCGGACTCGTCGAACGTAGTCTACGAGAACCTTTTCTCTCCAGTTTGAATCTTGAACCTTCCGCACAAATCGTCCAGGTCTGTAGGCAGCCTGAACCAATCTGAGCTTGGATATATTTTGCTTAATAATATCCGGAAGATCAATCTTCTGGACAAACCGCATAGAATACATCAAAGCGCTTGTGAACTCCATTTTTTTGTTTACTCTATCAGTATCAAAACGAATTCGTTTTAAAGTAACCCTGAACAATTATAACAAAATGGAGTCTACCGAAACCACCAAACTCAAGACAACTTGGGTTTTGTGGTATCATGACCCCGAAAACCGTGACTATTCTTTGAAAAGTTACATTGAAATAGCTCCCTTTACAACACCTGTACAATTCTGGTCTGTCATTGACAGTATTCCTAAGGAAGCTTGGGAGTCTGGAATGTACTTCTTTATGCGCAAAGGCTTGAAACCTTTGTGGGAAGCTGAAGAACATCGAGGAGGCGGTTCTTGGTCTAAGAAGATCGATGCTGAACAATCACACACCACGTTTGTGGATCTGATGGTTCATTGTATCACGGAAGAACTTCTAGTTCAACACAAGGAATCTCTTGCTGGAATTTCAATTTCTCCCAAGGGACAGTTTCACATCATTAAACTGTGGAACACATCTACAAAAATCAATGATAAAAAGTTTCTGAACCAGAACCTGACTTACTTCAAGGTCACGGATGATGTAGTGTATACACCGCATCAATCAAGATCTACAAAATAGTCATGGTATATCCGGGAGGACTAGTTTCATCAAATAAGTCTTGGAGTCTTTGAATATAAAGATCTCTGAGCTTTTTGATTTGTCGTTCTGTAGGATTGGGAATCTTTTTTGTTCGTATAGGTTTACCTGTATATGAAACAATAGGTTCCAAAGCTGTTTGCGATAATCGAGTCCAATTGATCACAGAGTTCAATGTTGGGAATGGAATACGAAATCGGAACCAATCGTACATTAATTCATTGTACATTTTCAAGATTCCAAGATCTGATTCTGGGAATATTTCTTGTTCACCGTATGTTAGTATAGGAACTATAGGTACACCCATTTCCAGCGCTATCTTAAAAATACCTCGTCGTTTTCTGACAACTAATTGAAGATCTTTAGGAGAACTTCTTCTCATTTCATCTACACCTCCAAGGGTAATAGAAATAGATTCTGTTTGCAGGGTATCACGAATACTGTATTCATCAGAAGGTATGGCATTCAATAAAGGAATAATGTCTTTGATAAATGGAAGCATAAAGTATCCGTAATGTACAACACCTTTAGTAGGCTTGTACTCAGGACTTGTTATACGATACCCATTATGAATTACTGGAGTAACTCCAGAAATACCATGTGGATGCCAAATATTGATTGATTTCGGGGGAATAGGATATTGGACGTTTAATTGAAATGTTTTTCTGATATTGGACTCTGTTTCAATTATTCTAGTCTTAAAAATTTCACGTATTCTATCCTTGAAATACAGCAAGATCTCTTTTACTATTGAAGAAGGAAGAATCATATAGACTAGAAACACAACAGTAAAGGCAATTATGTTAGTGTATCCCAAAAGGCCCATAAAAGCCATCAATGAATAATTCCATGTTACGCAAGAGTATAAGCACGGATTAAACAGCAATATGAACAATGCTAAGACTATAATGAACATTATTTAATCGAAGGAAACAAATAACAGATGATTTTACTAGATAATTATGGCTATGCGATTCTAACTTTTGCGTTATGTACAATTGCAGTTGTATATCCAGATCGTCCATGGCCAACATGTCTTGTTGGTGGATCTCTAATGGCATTCAACTATTATTTTTCGCATAGATTGTTACATCTGTTGCCAAATGATCACTGGTTAAATTTTCATTTTTGGTTACATCACGATGCGTGTTTACCACGTTGGTTAGCTTTACCTCTTGAAGGTATTCTGGAACTCGGTTATTTTATGTTGTTTCCAGTACTCATCCAATGGATTACTGGTGATTGGGTCATTCCTTTTAGTGTAATTCTTTTGCTGTCATTGACGTATACAACTTATCATATGATTCAATATTCTTGGCTGAAATCCGAGACACATGGAAGACATCACAAAGATCCAACAAAGAATTTTGCTCCAGATTTTATTGATCATATGTTCAAATCGAATTACGATGAAACATATGAAGATATGAGTTCTGGTGCTATAAACGTTTTAGTTTCAGCAGTATTGGTAATCTGGTTAAAGAGTGTATTCAAATGGACTGATTAGGTAGAACAAGGCATCAAACATAATTTAATTTCGCCTAGGTTTGCTACAACATACCTGATCATTAGAAACCATCCATTCTTTACATGGATTTCTACATTGTTACAAAGGTTTGTACACTTAGTAAACAAGACAAGATGAGGCAAAGAAAAGTGTTCACTAATGATTTCAGATGTTTTCTTCTGAATATTGAAATCATTATCTCCCATAGTTGTTGATCTAGAAGCAAAATGTCCTTTGCAGGTAAAAGATAGAGAATTGCCAACATTAGTAATCTCAATAGTTTTTGCGGATAACAGAGTCATATCACGACAGATTTTTTGGAAGTCAGTTGAAGGCATGGTAATTCGAGTAGAAAACTCAGTATCGGGAAGTTGAAGATCAGGTTCATCTCTGTCTAGCAAGTTGAGTTTATACTTGTGAATCTGTTTCTTCTCGGAATTTTCCATAATAATACCTAGCGAATTAGGATCATCTTTTTCAATATAAAAAGAAAGAATATCATCATTTGTAGCTGTACGTACAATACGGTACAGATGATCTGTGTTTACTCCAATAATGAATTTAGGAGAACTATGATTATAGTCATACTTTTCAAACTTATCTGCGTGTAGACGGAGATGAACAAGAACTGTACGAGTATTATCCATAGCAATCATCTTGATTCCATCTTTATCGAACAATAAAGACATTTCAACCAAAATAGATTTCAGAGCTTCAACCAGAGTCCTGACAGCGCCGGTTTGTACAGTCTTTGCTTCCACCGAATACATTTTATAGTTCTTGTGAGAATGTGCTTAAAGTCATTATTTCAGATACTCTTTTAATTTTCTAAAAGCTAGTGCTCTATGAGAAATCTCATTTTTTTCTTCAGCGGATAATTGACTGTACGGTTGTTTCTTTCCTTCTGGAACAAAACAAGGATCAAATCCAAATCCTCCAGCAACAAACTTTTTAGCAATTGATCCTTCTACAACTGCTGAAATTGGTTTCTTAATTTCACCGTGTTTCAGGATTCCAATATAACAAGTTAGTCTAGCATCAGAACCTTTACATTGTTTGATAATTCCTTCTGCTCCCAACGCTTGTAAATAAAATTTAATTAGAGCTCCGGGAAACATATGATCACCTTTCTCGGCTTTTTCTCCTACGTTTAATGAATCAATATGAAATCCAGTATCTTCACATACAACTGTGAAATCAGATGAATTTTTTAATTTTTCACCTTGTTCTTCGAATTGTTTTCGTATATGCTGAACAACATCTTTTCTTGAAAAAACCTTTTCAGCTTCTTTGATTTTTTCAGAAATTACTTCTTCAACACTTGTACTTTGAATTTCCGGAAGATCTACATTCACATTAATTACACAAAAATCATCGCCTAAAATTTGTCGAACTTCTCTGAGCTTATTAGCATTTCCAGTAATAAAAATAAGTTTCTGTTTCATTTATATTATTCAAATAAATTCCAGAATCCTCCTGTAGACTTCTTGGGTTCCTTGGGTTCCTTGGGTTGAGGCTCGTTAGTCTCAGGTTCCTCCTCAGAATCCGATCCCTTATATGTTTTTTTCATCGTTTGGCATTTTTTAACAGAAACAATACGTCCTCTCTTATTTTTGGTAAGATCTTCCTTTTTTAATCCACCAGCAGTCATTTGAGCTCTGCCGTTCCATACTTCTCTTCTAGATCCTCGTTTCAATGTTTTAGGAGGCATTTTAGTTTATTCTGGAAAATTTTTTAGACCAAAAAAACTTAGGAATTAGTTTTATTTTCTTAGGCGGATTAAGAGAGTTATGGATATAATAATCATCGTGCCTATTTTGTTGTAAAAATTTGTAGCCATTTGACGTTAGTAATGAACGAATTTGTTCACGTTTTGGCATGACAAAATTATGCTCAACATGAATTGTTCCAAAAGTATATTTACTAAAATCTAATGCTTTTAAAATTTCATATTCAGATCCTTCTGTATCTATGGATAAATACTCTATAAAGTTTGGTAGTCCAGATTCTTTAATTAAATCGTTTAGAGTTATTGTTTTAACAGAAATGGTAGTACCAGTATTTTTTACAGTGTGATATTTGTCAATTTCACTAGTAATGCCTGAAAGGAGGGATTCTATTGCCACTGTAAATGTTATATCCTGCCCAGATACCTTATATACAGCCTTATTAACATTTATAGATTTTCTATTTTTTTGTAGTAGTTCAAATTTTTCAGGGATAGGTTCTACACAAATACCTTTCCAACCTATCTGTTCAAGTAAATATGTATTTGATAACATTTTTCCATCAGATGCTCCTATTTCAATAAATGTTCCTGACGATTTATTGGAATAAAGTTTAAGTACATCTAGATCTTGACCAAGTTGTGAATAAGAATCCATTTATATTAAGACAATTAATTGGAGAATGCTAATCCGCCCATGCCAGACATAATACGCAGAACGTTATAGTTGATCGCATACATACGCATATCCCACACATCTCCTTGTCCTTGATCAACTGTCACACCACCGTCCATCGTCACAACCAGAGTAGCCGTATCAATACGAGAAAAGTTACAAGTTCCAGAAGGTTGATGTTCTTCAGGCTTTACAGCAAAAGAATACATGTATACACCAAATCCAGGAGCAACACCTGTGTGGTGTTGATAGGATTGAACCTTGTTAAAGTAGTCACCATAACGTCTCTCTAGACGATCTTGGCCGTTAATTTGTAGATGCTGTTCAAATACAGCTGGAACGTCATAAACATAAGGAGTCAGACGATTCTGAGCAGCATTTGTCGGATTTGCTCTGTAATTTGTTCGTTCTGCCTTACAGTTAGTGTAGCAAGTAGGTTGTACAACCCACAGAAGTTCTTTGACAGGATGATTAAAGGTTAGATCAATACGTTTGGACGCAGAACTGATTCCTACATCTTCGTTAAACTGGACTTGTTCAATGAGGTATTCATGACTCTGTTGAGCAAAACGTCTGCGCTCATCTGTGTCCAGATAAATGTAATCAATATAGAGTGAGGCAGAAGTTGCTTGTGGAAGAGTTTGAATGCCTGTTGTGTAATTTCCAGCAATTGCTTCAGGAGATTTCCAGATTACGTTAATTTTAACTTCATGGTATTGTAAGGCGATCAAAGGTAGAGCAGTTCCGGGATTCTTAGTAAAAAAGAACGTCAGGGGAATGTACAATACGTTAGGTAAAGATTGACGACCATTTCCACCTGTACATCCAGGATTAGCATTAAATTGAAGAGTTGATATAGTATACTTTTCATTAGTAAGCATTTCGCTTAATTTATTACGCTTATCGTAATCGTGAGTAAGAGATGACCATAAATACATATATTCAGAATACAGACGATCAATAATTTGACCACCAATATCAAGTTCTACACGATCAATAAAATTGAATCCAAGAGGGCTAAAAATTCCGTTCTGATAACCGTCTTTAGTGGTACCATGATTCCATTCTGCCGGTGATCCTGCTAAGTTATTCGTAGGAAGTTCTAGTTGTACATATGTAGAAAAGAGGAGATCTGCGTATCTGTTAATGATGGCAGTCTGTCTGGTTCCCCAGTTAGGTTCGCCGTTAAAGTTGATACGGAATGGCTCCATAGCAAAATTGGTGTGTCGTTTGTATAGACCCTTCCAAAACGTGATCTGAGGATTCCCAGAAATATACGCGTCTTGAGCTCCGTAAGCTACCAATTGTAGAAGACCGCCTCCCATTTATATGTTCATACGCATAATTTTTTAGTGCTTACGACGTCTTTGAGTTTTACCATGCTTGCGACGACGACGTCCACCCATAGGAGGATCTGCCTCTTCTTCGGAGGATGAGTCTTCACCACCACCACGCTTGCCCTTGACTTTGTGCCAGGACTTCTTGGCTTCCTTGATCACTTGCTTGAGTCCCATACCTTTCTTGTACGTGCCACGACTCTTCATCGTTTTCATCGTTTTCTTGATGTGCGTAATCCACTTGTTGGCCATTTTATTTAAACGCAGGAAAATACTCGGGAAGGCATTAAAATACAATTGACTTATCTCCAGTCTTAGGATTATGGTCGTAAATCGGAGATGTGGCAGCCATAGGTTGAAAAGAATGTTCAGGAGGAGGGAGGGCGGGCTTTTTGTAGACGACCGGTTTGTACCTTAAATAACTGGGCTTTAATAGTACACTTCCTTGCTGAAACTTACCTATATAGATTTCCATCATTGCGTCTAAAGAACCATAATTCATCATAATCCATTGACAGCCGTATCCGAATAAAACAGTAGGATTACTATTTTTCAAATCAGGATCAGGATCAGGAATGACCATAGTAATTGCCTTTCTATTTGAATCAATTAATTCTTCGTGATCATACGGTTGCGAAGCGTTCATAAATGATAAACGACGTAAGTTAGAAGATCCCCAAGATAAGTTTACGAGTTCATGCATTACAGGTACACTTTTTACTTCAGGACCTGAAACAATCACAAGTTTTCCAGCAAGATTACAAATTGGTTCAGAAGCTAAATCTAAAGTTCCTTGACCTTCATACGCATACTTAGATGGTAAAAAGTATCCACCTAAAGTTTGTTTCAATATTTCAGAACAAGCTTCCATAACATCTCGTTTATTCGTATGAAACATTAAGCTGAGCACAAAAGGATCAGAAGCTGTCTTAGTTTCAACTTTATTAAAGGCAGTATTTGCTATAGATACACAACAAGATTCAAATGATACGGAATTTTTAGCATAATCGTATCCCATAGTTTCATTTTTTAAGCCGACAACTGGTTTATTATTTTCATCGGCGTACACATCTAATTCTACAAGACGAGCTCCTGCTTTGATAACAAGAGGCAAAATTCCATCAGAAACATAATCGTATACTGAAGATGACGGAAATACAGAATAGGATGATGATGCTATATAATAATCACATAATCGTGTATCATCTCCGGTCGGACATCCTAGAGGAACTAATTGAGTTACCTGTTCATACGTTCCCATAGTTAGAGATGCTCGTTTTACTGTTGCCATATCCGATCCTGCAATAGTACGATAAATCAGAAGTAATCCAATAATAATCATTAACACAATAAATACAGGAGGTCCCCATCTTTGTAGAAAGGGTGTTTCTTCCATTATTATCCTACCTTAAAAAGAAGTTTACGAAATTTATTTATCACATCATCAGGAATACGTTCATCTAAAGGAATACCTAGGAGACAACAGTAATGAAAATAGACAGAATATATACCACACTCTGAATCTTTGTACTGATGCCTTGTTGAATTTCTTGTTAAGACAGTCTTACCTAACCCCATATCATCAATCTCATTTTTCCATCTTGTCATCAAAACATTCAACTCTTTTTCAGGTTTGGTAGCATACGAATCAAAATAAGTTATACGAGGATATTCTAGAGTTTCATCTACATCTGCGAACAAAGCGAACCAATGTTTACCTGGTCCATCATGTTTATCCGTATTGAATACTATTCCAATTTGGCGGGTCCCTTTTGCGTACAAGTCTTTAACATGTAAAGAACACAAAACACTAACTAAACATTGACCAGAATTAGATTTTAGGTCAAAGTCTATTGGAATACATCCTAAAAACTTATACTTAGGAAATAACTTTTCAAAACCGCGTTCTACATTTTCAATGTCTGTAGATGATAACCAATCTTCTGGTTTAGTAATCCAAGAATCAGGAGCTTTCGGTCGTGTCAGCAAATGAGCAACAATACATGAAGTCTTTCCAGCCCGACATTTTTTATGTAGTTTAGTCTTCAATGAGTTCCAAATATCTCCGGTAATGGGATCTTTAGGATGTTCAGAATTATATGCTTTTTGTAAAGCTTTTAAAGTTTCTTCATCAAACATCTTTACTGTATTCAGCGAAAAACGGATAAATAACTTATTGTTTCGTAATCCTAAAAGGATGCAGCTTTATACCGTTCGATTCACCAATGTGTACAATCCGGAGGAGGAAGTTGTGACGGAACAATGCTATACAGAAGAGCAGGCGCTCATTCTTATAGAAATGTATTCGCACACATGGTTAGTTGAATACTTTATCCAAGGTTAGAGTTCGCTCTGATTTTTCATACAGTTTAAACATGCGATTAAAAGAATGTACGTATACCATAGCTGTAGTTCCTATTACAATTGGAAGTAGCCAATTCATTTATTCCTCGCAGTCTTAATAATATCACAATAAAATCGCGGATGTTTTAATCTGTAAAAACGCCATTTACGACTCGCATATAATGGCAATATCAATTTTTCAACTAAAGATGTATCCCATCTATTTTCTTTAAAAAGAGCTGCTCCTACATATTTAGGACCCATTTCTGTAACTTTACTCTTAATTTTTCGTTTCAACAATCCAATTGTATACAAAAGATGTGATCGATATTCAGTAATTTTCATTTCTTTAGTTATTGCTTGAACTGCTTCCAGACAACGTTTTTTATGTTGTCGGAGATTTTCTTGATAATCAGATAGAGTCTCATACAGTTCATGTCTGATAACTGAAATTTCAGGATCACGTAATGCTTCTGTACATAACTTACGAGCTAGTCCGACAATTTCTAATTCTTCTTTTGGTTCTTTTTCTTTGTTACATAATGGACATGAATGTTTAGATTTGAGAAGACACATTACAATACACTTTGTATGAAATGCGTGTTCGCAATCTAGTTTGAAACATGTTTCTGTAGAGTCTTTATCATCTTGAAATTCTTCCATGTCCATTGAATCCCAGCATATAGCACAAGTCATTTGAATTATTTTGGATAACATGTTAAAATGGAATTTAATGCTACAAAATTGTAGCCTACCAAAAAATGGACGGGCTTTATCAGAATACCCACATGTGGGAGCTAATGTTCAAGTACCTGGAGTACGAGGACAGGATAAACCTAAACAAGATTTATCCTGACCCTGTTGTGCGCAAATTTACGCGGCAGCAAGCAGAAGAGCACCACGCACTTACAGTGAGGGACCAGTACTGCAGAATGCTGTCAAAACAGCATGATGAGCACAGCTTAACAAAAGCTCTGGCTCAATTGCTGAATCCAAGGTTCCGAATTCTTCTCAAGTACACAAAACTTCGAGAAGTCACTATCAGGAAGTGTGAGGAGTTTATCCCTATCCTGTCTGAAAAGTATTCCTGCGTGGTCAGACGTGTTCTTGAAGTTATTCTTGACACCGAAGATGATTACACTAGGATGAAGCTGATTACCGTTTAGTGCGTCGACATGTTCGACCTCTAAAGGTTTTTTTTGAGCAGGAACTTTTATGTTTTGCTATTGCTTTCAATGTTTCTGTATAAGATCCTTGAAATCCCATTTCCACTAAGATGTCGTACACATCACGAAAATAACAATCGTGAATTTCAGGGACACGTGGTAATCCTTTTTTAGGATATAAGTCTTTCAAAGCTTCCCAAAATTGTTGATGTGCTTCACGTGAATGTGTTTCTGAATCAAAATTATAAGCCATAGATAGCAAAAAAGGTATTCCGGGAAGATAAGCAGTTTTTAAGTCTTCACGATATTTTCTGACAACTTGTGAAAATCCAGGATTAGGAGCTGCGTGTAATCCTTGTGACTCTAATTTATGATTAACTTTTTTATGAAGGTTGTACAACCATAATGCTAAATTATTTTGAGGTGGTTCATCACGAATGTATTCAGATGTAGATTGACGACAATATTTACAAGGAAGAACTTGACCAAGAACAGAGAATAACTTTTTTTTCTTCTGGAGAGATCCACGTTCAAAAGTTATTAGATGAAGAAGTTTCCATCCCGAAGGTCCCCAGAATTTTGTATCCATTATATTAAATGGTAGATAATCAGGTAGTTACGTTTGCAGTTGCTATTTATGTGGGTATGTCCCTAACCAAGTTTTTTAATGCCGTAATTCGTGACTTAGTTCTGCCCATGTTATCTCCACTAGCTTCAGCAGAAGGTGATGTCGGGAAATTAGTCATTGTTCTTGGTGGGATCAAACTAAATATTGGCGACCTCCTAGTTCAAGGTCTAAACTTAGCTGTAGTTTTTGCGGTAGTATCCTTTGCCCTTCCTTACTTAAAAGAATATGTTCCAGTGGCTGGTCGTCGCTAGTCGCAGATAGCTCCCAGACGCTTGCGGATATCTTCTCTGCGTAAAGTAAATGCCTCGACACAGAAGAAAACGCGGCGGCGGAATTTTTGGTCCAGATGACCCGAACGCAAGAACGTGGTCACAAGCTATTTCAGATTATACGCCATCTGTCTTCAAAAGTAAACCTGTTAGTCCGCCACTAGTATCTCAAACCTTACCTGCCTCAGTTCAAAATGCTGTAGGAGAAAGTCAAACAATGGCCATGACTGCTGGTCGTCGTCTAAAAAAACATTTTGGTTATGATCCGGCATCAGGAAAAAGTATGCGTAAACTTCTTGGAACAGCAAAGGGTGATCGTATGTTAGGTAGACGTAAACGCCGAACTCACCGTCGTTAAAAAAACCTGCGTTAAAATAAAATGAGTGCTCCGAAATATTCAGTTGGTCAAAGAGTTAAAGTGCCAGAGACGGAAAACGATGGTAGTAAGTCTATTATGCCACATGTAATTGAACGTGTAGAACCACAAAAGATTATAACAATACCACTTAAGTATATTACCAATAGAAGTCCTGGTGGTATTACCGAAGACAAAATTATTGGATTAGAAGGAGGAGGAAAAACCCTTGGACGTAAACATCGTAAACATAAACGTAAAACTCGAAAGCATTAAGCGTCGAGAATTCTGAATGTAGGCCAACCGCCTTTTGAATACTTACCGTACAATTCCACAATTCTTTTTTCCAGATCAGAAGGAGTCAGAGACATCTGCTCGTTCTGAATCTTCCATTGCTTGAATGTAGATCTCAGCATTTCTTTGGATACCAATGAATCTTCCAAAGGTTCTCCGATCTTTTCTGTGATAAATCTAGCAATACCATCATTATCATTACGATAATCTGTAGTATATTCCATGACTTTTCCAGGAGGAACCAGTTTATGATAACCGTGTCCATTCTTGAACGTTGAAATCAGATAACTCAGAAACGGTGTTGCCCAGCCTACAGAATTTACTGCGTGCTGAATAGTTTCATCAATCGGATAATGAAATGATTCTACCGGTTTCTCAACAAACTTGGAAGTAAAGTTGATAACCATCAGTCTGCGCCATGTACCACCATCCGTTGAATTGATTTCAGGTTTGTCATTACAAGCAAGATGAAACTTAGCTTGAACTTCGAACTCCGTGCCTGACTTGAACAGGTCACGCGCGTACATCTTTTCGCAAGAACAGATCTCTTTCATCAAACCAGTATTCAGCGCAATCTTTTCATCAGGTTCTTGCATAGTTACAAATCGTCTACCCTTTAGTCTGATTACTTCAGGAGCTGCCGCCCCAGATTTCCCACGCTTTTGAGTGAATAATGAAATAGGTACAACTGCCGCATAATCACCCAAAGCTTTTGCAGTCAGATTCATCAACATTGATTTACCATTTGATCCAGATCCAGTCAGAATATGGAATTTTTGTGCTTTGTTTCCACCTACCAAACAGGTAGACAGATGTTTCATGAAATATAGACGAACTTCAGGATCTGGAAGAACTTGACTGAGAAAGAGTTCAATCTGTGCCCATTCAGGATATGTTCTATAGTCTCTTTCGGGATCATAGTCAATTCCGGTACTGAAGCTCATATAGTCATCAGGTTTCCCGTCACGAAATTCAAAAGTAGTCAAATCTAGAACGCCGTTGTTAAAAGCGATCAATTCTTTGTTAGAATCAATTTTCTTAGTAAATTGTTCATCGAAGAACAGTTCACGACATTCACGCATTACATTGTTTTTGAATGTTGTAGTCTTCAGTTTTGTATAGATCTTATTAAGTCCTGTACGTTGATGTTCCAACTTACAATATTCGCAAATTCCACAATCAGTCTTAGATTCAATAGATACACATCGCATCAAATTACGTTCTTCCATATCCCTGCTGATCAAGTTCATCTTTCCGAAGAATAGAGAAGCGATTTCAGAAGAGAGTCGGATTTGAAGATCTACACCTGAATCAGTTTCTGTCCAAATATGACCAGCCCATCTGTACCACACATTCTTACCGAAATCACAGCACTTGTACAAATCACGAAATTTGGCATTCACGACTTTAGCTACATCGTGTTCTGTTCCTGAACATGCCTGTTCAAGAAGACGACTTACATTCTGATTTTCAATAGCTAGATATCCTTCAGGATTATCAGTGCGAGACCAGTAATACAAAGAATTAATTCCTAGACGATCTCCATCATTACGGAAATTAATAGTGTTCCATTTCTGGATACAATCTGCTTCATTGAATTTTTCTTCATTTTGTGAACTGAAGTCTAGAAATACATCTTGAAGATCAGGATGAATATTGTGAAGACAGATGCCTACATTTAGCCACGATTGATAATCTGAAGAACGTTCAGATCTCAAGTTCATTACGTGAGCTTTCAAGTAATCTTTGTATTCTGGATCAATAGCACGAACACCTCTATGCGGAGAAGATGCGCGAGAACCAGGTTCACGTTGAGCAGGTCTTCCTCGGGCAGGAGTTACAGCACGTCCACCTGAAATTAGCGGATCTTGTCCTGCCGTATAAATCTCACGAGCTTTAGGAGTCAATGGAGTTTCCTCCGAATCCTGTTTGCGTACAGAAAGAAGTTTTACTAGTTGAGAAGTTACTGCTGGAATTTCAGTGTTTACCGTAATATCACCATCCTTGTAATTCAAGGTATAGGAAATCATATAAGGCAATGATTCTTCTTCTCCTTTCTTAGATCCGTAAAGCATCCAATTTGCTGATCGTTTGACCACACCTTCATCATATACTTTGTCCCATTTCTCTTGGAGTGGAAGTCCATTGAAATATGTATCCATAGTCTTCAAAAGGTTTCGTCGAATACTTTGTTCAACTGCAGTTGTTGTTGATAACCCAGGAACTACAATGTGTATCCCTGATTTCATTCTGTTACGCTTTTCATCAAAAGTAGGCTTACGCTTTTCCATAATGTACAGATCAACCGTTTCCGGAAGTTCTAGGTATTCGCTCACTTGAGCCATATAAGCCTTGCAAAAGGAAATGACTTGTTCACGTGTATGCTGATGAGTTTTTACTCCAGATTCATAAACAAAATCAAAGTCGACTCTCAAAGATCCAATACGCGTATTCTTTTCTACCAAGAATGCCGGTTTTCCATCTAGAATCCATTCAGAGTACAGATCATAAAATTGGTCAAGTTTATCATCTGGAATCCAGTATTTACCGCCCTTAAGTCCGGTATGAGTAAACGCAGTAGAAGATGTGTTAGCCATCAGAAATTTCTGTAGATTCATCGGTCCTTCCATGGCGTAATTTAATGGCGAGACATTAATTTCTGTCTTAATTCGTTTTTGAAAAATGGAAAATTTCTCTTAGATATAGATTGTCATAAAAAAGATGATTTCTGATCTTATTAACATACTGAATGATGAGCCTTCATTGCTGAGGGAACATTATCCTGACATGATTAAATTTCTTCATCGTCAGGGTGACTTGTCTCTGCTGAAAGGCTTTGGTAACGCACCAACTGATCAAGAAGCAAGTTTTGCCATAGAAGCAGAAAAGGTGGGATTCAAGTTCATTCCGAACACTGAAACTCCGGGAGAAGGATTGTTCTATAAATATCAACTGAATGGGTCACAAAGTAAGATTGACTTTGTCCTCTTTGAAGGATCTAAGTCTGTAAAGTTTGACCTAAAAAGTGGTAAGAAAGAATCGTTCTACTGGAATGACGGTTGGTTTGAGAAAGATGTTGTCTATGTAATTAGCTACACTTCAAAAAACGTCGAGAAGTTATACATTGGTCTAGGACAAGACTCTTACGAAGAGTGTGACAACTTGGCATGGAACACTATTCGCGAAACTATCAAGAACATGAACAAGGAAGCAAAAAATACTAAGTTTCTCAAGATCTATAATCGTCTTGCGAATCAGTATTCATGTAAGCAGTTCACTCCTGAATTTTCTGAGAAGAACTTTCAAGCTGTCATCAAATTTCTAGAATAGATCGAGTAAGAAGTTCCACTATTTTAGATGGAACAGCATTACCAATCTGTTTTTTAATTGATGCTTCAGAACCTTTAAAAGGATGATCTTTAGGAAATCCTTGAATTTGTGCTAGTTCTGAATTCAGCAAACACCGTACATATCGTTTGCCTGAAGGTTTTTTCAGACAGACGTACAATCTTGGCTGAAAGGAATACGCACAAATAATAGTTTTAGATGGTTTACTCAAATCCAGAATCTCAGAGTGGTGTGGAGATATACGTTTTGTAAATGAGATCAAATCAGGATGTTTGAGAACAAGATAGGAGTGTGGAGTTCCCGAAACTTCCATATGTTCGGAAACTGGGAACACACATTCTGGAGGAGGATCTAAAGAAGTTTCTAGGGCACCTTCCAATGATTCTTCAATATATTGACGAATACCTTGCTTTGGCAAATTAAATTGAGGCATAGCAAAAGGAATGTTGAGACGATTTCCAATCAGAAGAAGACGTTTTCTAGATTGAGATACTCCTGCTTCAGAAACATCATAGACTTTACAAGATAAGGTATACCCAATAGATGCGAATTCTTGTTGGATTACATCAATAACCTTAGATTGACCATCATCAGTTTTACGAGTCAGAAGACCTGAAACATTTTCTCCCATTATCCATTCAGGTTGAACCAGTTTTACAACACGAAGAAATTCATAAAATAGTTTATTTCTTGGATCTGAAACATCTTTTTTTCCTGCGTTTGAAAATCCTTGGCAAGGAAATCCAGCAAAGATTAGTTTAATATTTTGGAACTGGAACTCGGAATCAGGTATTTTTGTTATATCTCCTTTGACAGAAGAACCTAACCATTTAGAGTCTGGAAATGCTTCTAAATGTGTTTGTACAGCGTCTCGATTAAATTCAGAAAATGCTATGACATTTAATCCAGCATTTTCTAGACCAATAGAATCCCCACCAGCACCAGAAAACAAACTAATTGCCTTCATTGTTATTATGTTTTCTTAATTCTTAGTTCAGTCCGTTTTTGAAAATGGATCCAAATAAGTATTCCTCTGAAATACTAAAAATGAAGTTCTGTCCGTTGTGCAAGAATGTCTTGTACTCTATCGAAGAAGATTCTTCAAAAGGAGATCCCTTTGCAGTTCAGAATTGTCGTAAATGTGAATACAAAGAAAAAATCAGTCCTGATCATCCTGTAGTCTACGAACATGTTCTCCGTGAGGATACTTCAGCAAAACTTGTACTGAATCCTTATCTGAAACACGATCCCACCTTGCCTCGGTTTACTGAAATTCAGTGTCCTGCTCCAGAATGTCCTTCACGGACAGGTACTAAAGGAGACGTTGTAGGAGTAAAAATCGATCGCCAAAATGTCATTTGGATGTACCAATGCGCAAATTGCGACACAACATGGAAACAAAACGCACAAACTAGTTAGGTATTGGTGGCATTTTGGTTTCTTCTGTGTTAAGCTTCTGTTTTTTTACAGGAATCTTTATTTCATTTTCGGTGATAGTCTTTGTTACCTTAACTATCGGACGTAAGAAACGAATTCCGATAGGATCATGTCGTTTCATCTTTTACTGAACTGGGCACACATTAAATTTTTTCCGTTTTTGTAAAATGGATGTGTTTATGTATTGGAGTAAAATAAGTATAAATGGAAGCTCTTCGTGAAACATCTCGAATTCTTCACCCGGAAGTCATTCCTGTACAACGCGAAGATGTTGTGACAACAGAACGCAAAACATTACCGTATTATTCCAAGTACGAATATACTGTACTTCTAGGAATGCGTGCTCAACAACTGGCTGAAGGATCAAAACCACTTGTTGAAATTAAGGGACTTGATACAGCAAGTACTCAATTTATTTGGAACTTAGCTAAACGTGAAATTTTGGAACGCAAGTTGCCATTTATTGTTCATCGTCGTCTACCAGGCGGTGGATCAGAATACTGGTCATGCTCTGAATTAGCTGTGATATGGTAGTCGCAAGACTAACCACACATTTCTTGTAATGTTTCAGATCTTGGGGGAAAGACTAACATTTCTGGAAACGGGTCAGGAGGTACCATCATAATGGGAGAATCGTGAACGGCGGTCTTATTGCCAAATTGGGTATCAATAGTATTCCATCTTGCTTGATCTCTAGCCATTTCTTGATGTAATCTTTTTTCATCCGATCGAGGCCAAGTTGTCCAGACAGTTTTCAATAGATAGACGGAAAGCAAACCAGCTACTAGACCTGTCAGAGGAAAGTCTTTATAAAATAAAACTGCCACACAACCCAAAATAAAGATTGAGGCAGCCGGACGTCCAAACATGGAAAGCATATGTAAAGTTGAATTAAATCTCCAATTGGATAAAAGAATTAAAGCAAAAAAGATTGCTAACCCCGATGCCAAAAATGTGTCTTTCATTCCTTTGTTTAGAGCATCGAAAATGGATTAGAGTCAATCAAATAAGAAAGAGGAAAAATGATTATTCCTGTTCGCTGTGTATCATGCAATAACGTCCTCGCCGGAAAGTGGCTGGCTTATTTGGAAAAAGTTCGTGAACTAACTAAGGATGAAAAGCTAACATATTTGACCCAATCAACAGTAAAGTCTCCTCACGGAAAAGCTTTGGATGAACTTGGAGTTACGAGAACTTGTTGCCGACGACATCTGTTGACCCACGTTGACCTCTAATAAAATCCTCGTAGAACACAAAGATGTCCTACGCTGATTATTTACGAACTCGACAGCTGAATCAGGCGGTCATTTTTGATCGTCGAATGGCTCTTGGTGATGCCTCTACATACACTGAACGTACAAAATTAGGAGCATCCTGGATTCGGCGTCCTACAGATCATGTAATTAACAATCAGTCCGATCCTTTTCTTCCTACCGCTGTTACATTAGACCAATCAAATCGAAAGAAACCAATTTCGTATCCTGGATCTGGTGCTGGTGGACGTGTTCAAGATGCGTCTTCCTACACACTAACTCGCGGAGCTCGCTCAATTTGTGCTGATTTTTTTTCATCTACCAAAACTGTACAACGTGCAACAATTCCTTGTGCGTTTCGAGCAACTCCAGCCCCTTCCGTAATTGTCAACGCTGGTGGAAATTTTGATGGACGAACGGTAGGATTAAACCAAGGTTACCAAACACCATGCCCTCTATTTCAGCCTCAAGGAAATACTCAACTAGTTGTTCGTAATCCGGCATTAGATCGTCTAGGTGTACAATCTCGTGAATCTTGGAATGGCGCTCCTGGATCTAGTTATGGATCTCAGAATCCTTTATCTACAACATGCACAACTACGATGACAGACGCAAATCATTTAGTAAAGTTAATTCATCACGGAAACAGAAATTCTCGCCCTGTCCGAGCAGATTTCAGAACAGCAATCAGTGGTCCTCAAGTATCTCAAGATGGATCTTTAGGTCGTCCGGGTAAATTAGGTGGTGCTCTACGAAGAATCCCTTATATTGAAAAACATCACGGTAATCCAAATATCGACCATCCTCAGCAATTATCTTTTGCTGAAGTCACTACTAATAAACCAGAATCTTACCCTATTCCTAGAGTGGCGTAAAACGGATTGTAAAATTATAGAAATGATGCTGTCAAACAGAGACAAATGGCCCACGGATTTATGAACTGCGAATGCGGTAAGGTCCAAGGAGTCTTGTGCGCTCATCACGCAGCCGAGCTTGCCTATCTGGAGTCATTACCTACAGTAGCGCAATTGGCTGCTATCAAGGCAGCTGCAAAAGCAGAAGAGAGGAAGAGACTTGAAGAAAGAAAGAAACTGTTGGGCCCCCTTTGGTGGTTCATCTGCTGGTAAAAAACAAACAGCAAAAACAAAGAAAACAAAGTAAAAAGTGGATTAAACCCGCTTTTTCGTTTTATGAAGATAATCGCGACGTATAGTTTTTCTACGCAATCCCATTGTATTTAGATAACCCGACCATGTTTTAGCATCACGTGGGGCACACGGTAACAGAGGAATTTTTCTGTCGCGTAACCATTCAGAATCCATAAAATTTGATAAATCGGTTCCATACTTTTCTCGATCTGTGGTCTCAGTAAGTTGACGACATTTTTCACGCATTTCAGGAGATCCGAATCCGTACCAAGGATCTAATAAATCTGTGTACATATATACATGTGTGATTACAGAACCATTCCATCCGATCTGTTTTATCGGGCGAAATGTTTCCCATACAGAATCCCAGATAAACAAGTCTCCTGCTTTGCCGTACAGAGTATCCTTATATTTTACCAGTTCCATTGTACTTACCTAAAAAACTTATTCTTCTCGTTCTAACGATTCTTTTCTCAGAACTTCCATGAATAGACCTTGTGGAACTTTTTTCATTCGGCCGTTCACCGGATTACAAACAAAACATAAAAAACGTTTAAGTTCAATATCTAAGACTTTAGCATCTGGATGTACACATATCCACGTTGGTTTTTCTACTGGAGTGGCTATATTCAACGGATTTTCTTTTATTTGCATTTATCTTATTTAGCAGATAGACACCTGTTAGTTAAAATGAGGATTAACTTAATTGGCAATTTTGCGACTCCAGGATTAAATCAGGATGCTTCTTTGATTCGCGGTTTGCTAACAAATCAATTTCCTGATGTTGTAATTCATCGTGTGTCGTCTAATCAGCCCGAATGTCAGGAAGCAGAAATAAATATTTTTATAGAAGTGATGAATCCTGGTTTGCTGACTTACGCAGGATACAATGTATGGATCCCTAATCCCGAATGGACGTATAAAACATGGATTCCGTATATCCCCATGATGGATGCTATCTGGGTAAAAACTCGTGAAGCCGAAGAAATATTTAAACAACATACCAACAAAGTTCGTTATATTGGATGGACTTCTATAGATAAAATTTTTTGCGAGAAAAACTACGGAAAGGCAATTGTTCTTGTAGGAAAAAATCCTTATCGTAATCCCAAACCCTTGCTAAAAGCATATTACGATCTACGATCAAACCCCGAATACGCAAAACTACCTGAACTTCATATTCCTCGTAATTCACAAGAAATAGACTTTTTTGTTCCCGATGAAATCAAGTCTAAGGTTACTTTGTATGATACCTTATCTGAATCCGAATATGATAAACTTCTACATGAATGTGGTCTGGCAATCTGTTTGTCAAACTGTGAAGGATTTGGCCATGCTGTAAACGAAGCTATGTCAGCAGGATGTAATCTTCTTCTGAGTAATATTGAACCATTTATTGAACTGGCTTCCGATTCTCAACATGTTCTTTGGGGATCAGCACATCAAACAATGGAACATCCAGATTGTATGGCTAGACTTGTAGATACTTCATCAGCTTCTGTACGTCAATGTCTTATTGACTGGCTAGACCGTCCGTATTCCCAACGTAAAAGCATAACACATTATATGAGAACCTTGTACGAAAAACGTCATATGTCATTTATTCAATTCTTTAGTTGTCCTGTGATACCTGATTTTGATTCATCTAAGCTTTTTATGGATGAGAAAGATCTTCCGGATGTTTCAATAGTAACTCTGACATACAATCGTCCAGAATTTATGCCTCTAGCAAAATATTCTTATTTGATTCAAAGTTATCCGGAAGATAAATTGGAATGGGTAATTGTAGATGATGGTGATTCAATTGAAGAACAATTAATGGGTATTCCTAACGTTAAATATGTCAAGTTGGATCAGAAAACAGGGATTGCTGAAAAGAGAAATATCGGGGTCCGGAACGCAATGTATGATACTATAGTCTTTATGGATGATGATGATGTTTATCCAAATAACAGTGTACTTCAACGTGTAGCTATGCTAAAACGTAAACCTCAACGCGAGTGTGTTTTTAGTACAATCATTCCTTGTTATGATATCGAAAAGTATACGTCGTTCATGAATGTACCCCCGATTACTCTACCTATGTCTCAACGTGTTTCTGAAGCTACACTCTGTTTTACAAAACAGTTTTGGGAAGCTAGTCCATTTACAGAAGATATTGGAGAAGCCGATACATTTATTCGTGGTCGCGAACAGATGTGCCGTGAAATCTCTCCTCAAGAAGTCATTGTTTCTCTTGTTCATTCTAAAAATTCATCATCAAGAAAAACTCCTCCAGGGGAACCTAATGGATGCCATTACGGATTTAATGAGAAATTGTACGCTTTAGTTAGTGAAATTGGTGAGGGATTAAAAACGCATGCCGAATAAGGACTTGCGACGGCGGTGGCTCTTACGATGGCTCTTGCGACGGCGACCACCTGACACACCACCAGAACCAGTAGGAGCAGGGTCAGAACTGACTTGGGACGCAAGAGCAGGAGAAGGACCACCACCGCGCATCCTTAGGCCCTGTCTGGCTAGCATACGACGTACAGTCTTCTTCTTTACTAGACGAAGTTTCTTCATAGAACGGCGACGACGACCACCAACAGATGCGGGGGATAGAGCAGAAGCAAAAGCACCACCTTGCATATCACTCATTTCTTTTATGTTCTTTAGCTCAGAAAATTTATGAAGAGCAAGTCAGACAAGGTTCAACAGTAAATTTTTGCGCAGACGACGCTCCTTTTGTACGCAAATAATAGCATCCAGTTTTCAAGCCTGATTTCCACGCATAGAAATGCATGGATGTGAGTTTAGAATAAGATGGATCACTGAGAAACAAATTCAATGACTGCGACTGACAAATAAAGGGTGCTCGATCACGAGCCATATCAATCAGAACTTTCTGAGGGATTTCCCATACAGTTCTATACAATAGTTTGATATCAGCTGGAATTTCTTGAATAGACTGTACAGATCCATTATTCGCAATAATCATGTTTCGAATTTCCGGAGTCCACAAGTTTAGTTTGACCAAGTCTTCAACCAGATACTTGTTGACCACCATAAAATCACCTGCCAAAACACGACGAGTGTACATGTTAGAAGTAAACGGTTCGAAACACTCATTATTTCCCAGAATTTGTGATGTAGATGCTGTAGGCATTGGAGCTACCAGCAAAGAATTACGCAAATTCAATGATGCGTGTGCTTTCAAGGTTTCCCAATCTAGTTTTGTTCTAGGTTGATCATTCCACAGATCAGGTTGGAATTTACCTTCAGAAGCTGGTGAACCATCAAAGGAAGAATATGAACCTGGAAATGTAATACCCATATGCGCATACTCTGTTAGTTCATACGCTCTTTGCGATGAAGCACTCAGAGCCGCGAAATAAATATGTTCAAAGATTTCTCTATTCAGATTATTTGCTTCCTGAGATCCCCATGCCAGTCTCAATTTGGCAAATACATCTGCCAGACCTTGAACTCCAATTCCGATAGGACGATGACGCATATTAGATCTATGAGTTTCCTCGGTAGGATAATAATTTTTGTCAATCACAATATCCAAATTGCGAGTCAGAATTGCTGTATACTCTCTGAGCTTATCAAAATTAAAGGTATTTCCTTCTACAAATTTAGGTAGTGCTAGAGAACCCAGATTACATACTGCCGTTTCATGTGGATTAGAATATTCAATGATCTCTGTACAGTTTCCAGTTAGAATACCATTAAAGATTCCTGCGTGGTTCAGAGGTTCATTAAAGCAATACGTATCATCATAACGACCATCAAATTCTACTGAAATAACTTTTTGATTAAAGCAATACATGCGATATTTATCGTAAAACCCTTTTAGAATTGTTCCGGCTGTGAGATCTTTTGCTTCAATTCGTTCGCACTTTGAGATATCTATGTCTGTTGGAAGAATAAATTTATGATATTCAGTACAGTATAGAACCCGTACGTTTTCTTCAACAGAAACAGTTACTTTTAGAAGTTTCTGATTTTCTCCTGTTTTTCTTACAGTTACCATACTATAATCACTACCATTCCAGACTTCAACTTCTTTATTTACCAGATCTTTAATTTCATAAGCTGTATATTTGTATTGTTTTTCAAGCTGTGTACATGGTTCTTTTATACAAATCGCAGTCTCAGGAGCAACGCAAAGATTGGATGATCTGATCGTGCCCAAATTCTGTTGATTACTCTTAGAATTGGCGGCGTCCTTGTAGCACAAATAAGGCATACCAGTTTGAATCTGTGAATCCATAACAAGTTTCCAGATATCTTTTGCTTTGACACGACGTCCTTTGCCAAGATCTTCATAGTTCTTGTACAGAGCTTCAAATTCAGGTCCCCAACGATCAGCCAGACCAGGACACTGATGAGGACACATCAGAGTCCAATGCGAATCTTGTTCTACACGTTTCATGAATAGATCTGGGATCCACAATGAATAAAATAGATCACGAGCTCGGTCTTCTTCAGCACCTTGATTCAATCTCAGTTTGAGAAACTCTTCGATATCAGCATGCCAAGGTTCCAGGTATACTGCAAAGGAACCATTGCGTTTACCGCCTTGATTCACGTATTTTGCGGTATCATTGAAAACCTTGAGCATAGGTACCAATCCAGTAGAATCGCCACCTGTTCCTTTAATTAGAGTTCCACGTGCTCGTACAGTATGCACAGACAAACCAATTCCACCTGCCCACTTAGAAATTTGGGCACACTGTTTCAGTGTATCGTAAATTCCATCAATAGAATCATCTTTCATTGTGAGCAGAAAGCATGAAGACATTTGCGGTCTACGTCTTCCCGCATTAAACAATGTCGGAGTAGCTTGAATGAAATATCCTTGAGACAGAGCATCATAAGTTTCGGAGACCAGCTGAAACTGATCAGCGTGCAACTGAATAGCTACGCGCATCCACATATGTTGAGGTCTTTCTCCAGGAAGAAGATATCCGTTCTGCAAAGTTTTGAAACCGAAATAATCAAACATGAAATCTCTCGTGTAATCAATCATCTTCTCGTATTCAATAGCATTCTTTTCAACTAGAATAGTGTAGTCAGGATGTACATCTAGACCACGAACACATTCAAGTAGAGAAGAAGGTGTATTCTTCTGATGATTAGAAATCATGATACGGGCAGCCAGAAGTCCATAATTAGGATGGTATCTAGATTGCATGGTTGCACACGTTTCCGCAGCAAATTCATCTAGCTTTCTAGTCTCCATTCCATTCTCCAATTGAGAACATACTTTCTGTGCTACCAGATCAGGATTTACTTGTAGACCATCGGACAGGGAACGGATTCTATGTAGAACCTCATCAAAACTGACAGGAACTTTCGTGCCATCGCGTTTAATGACGAACATGGAATCCATCTTTTCCATTTCTATGTTGCTAGTAATAAAATCCGTTATTGATTATAATGGAACCTAAGCCTGGTTTATTTGATTTTATGTCAAGATTTACCAGACCTTCCGACACTATAACAGATAAACAAGTCGAGATTTTATTAGATGCTCCCGGTGTCCGATTTCCACCTAAAATTAAAGAACGTCTAAGCTTTTATATTAAAAAACAATGGCCTACTAGACCGGGAAAAAAATCAGCATTTGATTTATTTAAAGAATCGGGGCATCCGTGTACTCATGAATATTTTAATAAAATAATAAAAGGGGATGATAGTCATCCACCTTTTGAAGAAAAAATTAACCAAAAATTAGAAGTATTAAAAGATTATGATCCAAAAAATGCGAGAGATAAACAAACTATTGATGATATAACACGAGCAATAGATATTGAATTCAGCGAAATATCAAAAATATTTACTGAGGGATTTTTTAGCGTGTGGAAAGATAATTTATTATTTAGGAAAGGTAAACCAATTGCTGTAAGAGAAGGTGATGACAGAAAAAGATTTGGACAATGCCATGCTAAATTAACTGAAGATGATTATGAACAAAGTTCTAGACGTTTTGGACCAGATGAAGAAGCTGAAGGTGTGACAGGAAAAGCATTTGAAGGACACGGCAAAACACGTAGACATAGACGTAAAAAGAATAAAACTAAGGCAAGAAAAATGCGTTCACGAAGATAGTTTCAATTGAATATGTGCTGATTCCATTTCTTGTAATAATAATCTCATTGAGTAAGGAATTTGTACTTTAGTTGTTGGATGTCCATCTTGGGCATCTAGGCGTCCTAAATCAGGTTGAAATAAGAATTCTGCCGCATCAGATCGTTTCATCATCGATTCTGTCAGGAATCCCATTATACCATGTGATAATAAACCATCTCTTTCCATTTCACCAATACGCAAACCACCATCTTGGGCACGTCCTTCTAAGGGTTGACGAGTTAGTTTAGTTATTGGTCCTGTACTTCTATAATTAATCTTATCTTCGGTCATCAACTTTGATCGCAGATAGTAAGTAGGTCCCATAAAGATTTCAGATTGAATTAGTTCACCAGTCTGACCATTGTACAAAAATTCATTTCCGTAAGGATGATACCCTAACTGTAACATAATTTCTTTAGTGTCCATAATTCTATTCTGAGAACTGAATGCTGTAGAATCAATTAAGACTCCAAGATCTACTGCAAGAACATTTGACATAGATTCAACAAATTGTCCAATAGTCATTCGAGAAGGAAATGCGCACGGATTAACAATCATATCAGGTCTCAGTCCAGATGCTGTAAACGGCATATCTTCTTCTGGAAGACGAATACCGCATGTACCTTTTTGTCCGTGACGAGCACTGAATTTATCACCTAAAATAGGTAGACGTGTTTCTGCGATTCGGATCTTTATTCCTTGAAGCCCTTCTGCAGTTGTATAACGATAAATTCCATCTATAGTACCATGCTGTCCTCGTTTCGGAGTCTTTGATGTATCCCGAAACCCAAATACTTCACCACGAGAATTTAGTTGTGGAGTTACCATACCTACTAAGACAGTGTTTGGTGTAACATGTGAACCAATTTTGATTACACCTAGAGAATCCAACATAGAGTAATCTGATTTTGATAGGATAACAGTTTCACGATACTTGGGATCTACTGCAGGATTACATATTTCTGTAGAATTGACAACTTGAATTACACCATCTTTAAAATTCTGATTCAACGATTCTTCTTGAAAATCGTAAGAATGATAATAAGATGTTTGAAACATTCCTCGTTTAAGAGCAGAATCATTCAAGATAATTGAGTCATCTTGATTATAACCAGAATAAATAGCTACAGCAACAATAGCATTTTCACCATAAGGCATACAATTGTTTCCTCCTAAAATTTGTGGAGAAACCCATGTTTCACATAGAGGACGTTGTGGACTATGTAATAATGTTGAAATTGTATCAAATCTTTTACTAAACGCAGTATTGTACCATGAACAAGCTTGTTTCACTTGCTGACAAGAAAACATATTTCTAGGTGCTTGGTTATGATCTACAAAAGGATTGATAATTGCTGAAGGAGATAAAATCGCAATTCCATGAATTTCTGAATGTGTTCCCTTAAAAGGTTCTCGAGAAATCAAGATCCCTTCTGTTTCTTGAGCATCAACGTATTCCATATGTTTCAAGATTCCTTGCCATGTAGTAGCAGACTTGATTGATTCAGGTTTTACTTCTTTGTACAACGGACGACATATACGACCAGCATCGCAAAAAATCACGTACTCATTCTGTGTACGATTCCAAAACAATGAAGTCAGAACATGAATTTTACCAGAACGACGTTCATCTACAAGTTTAGAATGTAGGGTCTCTGTATTCCCACGATAAACACCTAATAAGTCTGAATTCAAAAATATCCGTGTCCATCTAGGATCCCATACTGCAGGCAAGATACTTACTGACAAAAAATCCTTTTCTGATCTGATTCTTTCCTTTAAGATTCTAGAATCAGTTTGTGTACTAATTTTTGATAATAAAGCTAGAGATTTGATCATACCAATATTTCCACCATCTGGATTATCTACGGGACACAACATTCCCCATGTACTGCAATGTAGACGACGAGCTTCTAAACTTTTGGAATCTTTATCCATCATTAAGTTTACACGACGAACGTGAGCAATCGTTCCAATATAGGAATATCTAGATAAAACTTGACATACTCCATCAGCTCCACCCCATTGTCCTTTGAATGATTTTGAAAATCGGTTAATAAATTCAGCCGATTTCCAGTAACGTTGTCTCAGAGTATCTTCTTGCAATAGTTCAGAAAGTTTACGACCAGCATAGTTTGCTTGTTCGAACTCTACACGAGAATCCATGGCAGTGACAAAATCTTTAGCTACATCAATATAGATTCGGCGGAACTCTTCAAAACATAATTCTCCGGCAGCCGACAGTCTCTTAAACTTAAAATGATCACGATCAGAATTCTCAGCAATTCCTAAATCAATATCCATTGCCATTTTTGTCATTACACCCAGTAGATAAGCTTTACGACGATAAAATGTAGCAACAGATTCTTCTTGAGCTTCACAATGAGGAAACAACTTGTAATAAAAATTATTGAACACAACTGCCTGACTTTTCGCACGAGTTTCTTTGACTAATAAGTCTAAGTCATCGTCTTCTTGTTGTTTCAAAAATGCTTCATGTGACAGAATCAAATTTAAAAATAGTGTATCATACTGAGTCCTCTTTGTTTCAGAAACTCCGCAGAGAACAATATCATATAAATCTTTATCATTAGAAATTCCCAAAGCTTTGAAAACACTGAGTAACGGAACAGCTTGTAGGAATCCAGGTAGTTTCACAGTAGCCAATCGTTTTGCTGAAAAGGTAGACCAATCTTGAACTTTTTGAATGTCTGAAGGATCATCAGGAATTCTCTGTTTTGGAGGAATCAGGACCATATGAGAATAAGGGCCACGAGTACCATCTTCAGATGTTGATGAAATTCCACATACGTATTCAAATTCTTCACCTTTTGTTGATCCTTCAATTTTTGATTCAGATTCGTATTCTGTAATTGTTCGAGCAACTTTTTCTTTGATGAGAACTTTGCGTTTCTTAGCATGAAACATATTGGCACCCAAAGATTCTTGAGTAAGTAGGACACGTTCTTGACCATCTACAATAAAGTATCCACCCAATTCATATCGACATTCATGAACAGAATCTAGAGCATCAGAATCCATTGAAGATAGGTGACACAGAGAACTTTTTAACATCAGAGGAATACTGCCTAAAAAAACATCTTTGAATTCTTTAGTGTCTCGATGATCTTCATAAATATATTCTACATAGAAGTCTGTGTACACGTCAAATTTGTACGTTCGGTTTTCTAGACGACAGACGTGAGGGTACAAAGCATTACCTTCTGTTTGCGGAATATGATATCTAATTTGATCTCCTTCTTTACCTCCAATATAAACTTCAATCAGACGTCCATCTGCTAACAAAAGTTTCAATGGATTTGAAGCTTTGATATATCTAGGTATCTTAATATCAACAAAATCTTTAAAAGAGTCTAAATGATGGCGAACTAGAGGATTTGTTACATCTCGAAAAAACGTTTCAAAGACATGTCTAGCGACATCCATTTCTTGTATTTAAGCAAGAATGAGTAATACGACGATTGCCGTATGGACTGTAGGTTGGTGTATCCTTTTCTTTATTCTGTACAGATTTGTATTCAATCCACAAATTCTGATCATACCTTCAGTTCTTAATCTAAAAGGCTGTCCCGATCATTGGACAAAAAATGGAAACATGTGCTTGCCTCCGGATGGTTCTGTATGTCACGCATTTGATCCAACAAAAATTAAAACCTTATCTCAAGCGTGTGCAATCTGTAAGTCTTGTGGAACAAATTGGAATGGTCAGTGTTGAACTGGATCGACAGGAACAAGAAAACGAAATCTTTTTTTATAGAATTGTGTTGAGCAGAGATTAAGCCCTCTACAATTGTTTACCGCGCTTAAAGCTTTCAAGCTTAGCCCTGTACGCAGAATGGAGGCTGTACGCGAGTCGCACAGACGCTGGATGAAGAATGTCAGGGACACAACCGGCTACCATCAAACCAATGAAGACGCGAAGGAGTGGTTTCACCACAGGGGGTGGTTCGAGCCAACAGTAGCAACGATGAGGCTTCGTGGAAAGCATCTCATCGAGATGAATGACGAATCTGTATGGTATGCGGAGCGTGTTCTGAAGGACGACGCGGCTGTTCGAATCCTCAGAGACTTCCACGTGTACATAGTTGAGGAGTTAGAAAAGCTGGGTGTGGTGGTTTACCATCCCGATGACAATTTGAAGTTGAACTAAAACAGGAATTAAGACCTGTATAAAAAATCGTTAGGCGCGTAAAGTCTTAAACTCAAAGAAACAAAAAATGAAAAAAAAACAAAAAGAAACAAAAAGGGGGAAATTTTTACTTAAAACGAAATCTTTTTTTATAGAATTATGATCAGCAGAGATTAAACCCTCTACAATTGTTTACCGCGCTTAAAGCTTTCAAGCTTAGCTCTGTACGCAGGAGATGGGTTGCGCTAGTTCTACTAGTGTTGGGGCGCATGAGGTGCCACAGGTACAACAGGTACTACAGGTGCCAACGAGCCCTGTGCAGATGCCGAAGGAAGCAAATGAGGCTAGGCTGGACCGCTTAGATAAACAGCTGGAAAAGGTGTTGGAAGGTATTCAGGCCTTACAGAAACGAGAACAAAATCCTCCTAGGCCTCCGAAAAGGCCGCGGCGGAATAAGCAAGAGGAATAGACGTTAGGCGCGTAAAGTCTTAAACCCAAAAAAAAAAGAAACAAAAAGGGCGAAATTTTTACTTAGAGATGGATAACATACTTGAATAATGCATTCTGAATCTTATCGTCCAGAATACCTTGATGGTGTTTTTGGTCATCCTGAAATTAAAAAGGAATTGGAGGCTTATTTGACATCAGATTTTAAAGGATCAATATTTTTAACTGGACCACCTGGAATTGGTAAGACGACTCTAGCATTATGTTCGGCACGTACATTCGGGTTTTATCCATTGGAAATTAATGCTTCAGTATCCATACGCAGTTATGAAGATGTTGATCGTCTACGAGATTCCTGTAGAGGATCAATAAATATTCATTCTTTGCTTCTAGGGAATACCAAAAAGACTTGTGTGATCTTAGATGAGTTAGACGGATCTGATCCACATGCTCAAAATAAAATTGTAGAATGGATTCGCGATCCAGGAAGAACTGTACCTATTCTGTGTACAGGAAATGAAACTCCTACAATCTTGAAACGTAATTCAATAGTTAAGATTCTGAGATGTTTTCCTCCAACAGCTAGAGAGATAGATATTCCTGAAGTTCACGATCTCTTAAAAGAATGTCAGCATGATATCAGGAGAGTATTTCATCGACTGCAATACGGAGAATCTGATCCTCTTCCTCGTTTTATTCTGCCACCTACAGGAACTCCATGTGAAAAAGCATTTATTGAGACTCAGAAGATGTTTGGGATTCCGGATCCTCTCGAATATCTCGTCGACATACTGGGCAACGAACACTGGTCGAAAACCACACTTGAATGCAAGCCCGATGATAAGAATGTTGGCATCCACGAAGTTGACATCCGTCAGCCTGAATCGCATCCTGGCAAATCGAACAAGTCTGCTGTGAAGAAGCGTCCAAAGGAACCAATTCATGATTAACTTGTTCTGCCGTAGGTGCTACAATAACATTGTCCATATTAGTCATATCCATATTGATTGGAAATGTCAGTGTCAATGGAATACGTTGACGATTCATAATAGTTCCAATCATAGTCAAAATCCGAGATTCCTGTTCCAAAATTGCATGAGCAATCTCAGATCTATCTTCCCAATAAGCAATTCGATCCATCGCACGTGTACGAGAACTAACACATTCTTGCAGTAGTTGCAGAACTATTTGGTCCATTATCTTCTATGTGTCTTTCTACGTTTAGATCTCTTGCGACGAGATTTTCCTCCTTTTCCGGGAACACTAGATAAAGGATTTTTTTTTACGGTCAATCTACCCATTAAATTAGCAATGGATGATACATTTCCAAAACGTCCAGAAGGAGGAGGACTACTTTCTGGTGTCTGTGCTTCATGAATTGTAGGAAGTCTTCTTGATGATTTGAATGAAGGATAAGACGCAGAAGCGGCAAGAGCTGATTCGGGAGGTTCTAGAACAGCTTTATATAATCCCCAATTCCAGTTACCAACCATATTTTTTCTTTCAATTTCGGCATGATCAGTAAAAATAGACTGATTTGTCACGGGATCTTTAGTTTCATAAAGAGTTCTTAAAATTTTAGCTCCATCATATTTTTGAAGCTGACCAGTAGAATCTTTAGCTTCAAAACTAACCAGGTCTCCAGGTAGCCCCGCACAATCTTTTGCCTTAAGTTCCATTACTTATACCCATTATTTTCTGAAGAACGCATCCAATGGACCACGTTTTTCTTTACGGAGGTATTGAGCTCCTGTGAACAATAGAGAATCCAATTCTTTTTCTTTCATAGCTAAGACTTTTAGCGTAGCTTCTTCTTCGTCTAACTCAGGAAATTCGGGATACTTTTTTGGTATGTATCCTGTAATCTGTTCAATACCTAACGCAAAGAGTTGAGCTACTGGATTTTGTATCTGATTAGTTATATAAAATTCTGAATCAGGTTTCAGTTTTTTCTCTCGGACATACTCTACATTCTCAATTCGGTCTCCTTGCTTTCCTGAACGTCCAGCTACATAAACATACGCGATACGATCTCCAACTTGTGGTTTATTTCCTGGATCACGTTCAGTCATTCGGTCTGCCAATACACGATGAGCAATTTGATCGGGATTTTTATAATCATCGCGCAACTGTTTAGTTATAATAAACTTTTCTAGAGGAACTTCATTTTTGAGGACACGGACTAATTCACGTTTAACAAACTCTTCGGCCAGTCTAATATTACGTTGTTCCAGAACAATATCTAAAGCTCCACCATAAACATCTTTAACTACCGGAGCTGAATCACGACGTTTCAGAGCAATACCCATGAATTTACGCTTACATTTTTTCACATCATCTTCATACATCAAGCCAATGTACCTTTTGCGACAAAATAGAATGAAAGGGAAGAATGTTTTCTCATATTCAATCTTGTAAGGTTTACGACACAGAGAAGTAATTCTGTCAGCAGCCTTTTTTGCGAGGTCAATTGACTCGGCGAGATCTTTGGTAACAAATTTGATGAATAGAGAATCCGTGTCCCCCGCAATTACATCACCTCCGAACTCACTCTCAATTATACCTTTGGCAAACAAGATTTTTTCACGACCAGCAGCAGTTGTACACGCAGCAACTTCAACCTTTCGGATTGCTGAAGATCGTGAACCGCATTGACCATAAACAGAATTAGCTACAGTTTTATAAGCAAGTTGAAGACCATTCAAGACAGATTTACGAGCATCATCAGGTTCAGTTTCCATTTGCTTACGAGTTTCTTTACGCTTTTTTAAGAGGATGTCCAAAGTTAGAGGAAGCATACCTACCAAATCAGGTTTACCGGCCTGTACAAATCCACACGTTTTTCGTCCACCAGGAATATCATATGAAATTTCATCGGTAGGAAATTCAGTCTTGATTCCTGATTGAGAAGTAATATGTCCATCTGAATCATATGTTTTTGTATACACCAGTGTATCCGGAGACAGATTGAATGCTATCATATTCGTAGGATACAAAGAATTGAAATCTAGAACTGGGATAGGTTGATCTAGATACATCCCAATTTTTGGAGGTAGAACAATAGCACCTTCGTACGACATATCTCCTTCAAGAGTTTCTTGTGTTTGTAGAATCTGATTTCTTTGAGAAGCGTAAAATACAACAGCTGAATAGATTTTAATTCCTTGACCACGCAAGAAAATATAGTCTACTGGAACACGACATACATCTGCCATTCCACGCGCATTAACCAGAGTATCTAGTTTAGCCATCAAGGTCAAAACTAGATCACAATCTTGAATACAATACTTTGCGATTTCTGAGCGTTCGGCCGGAGTACCACGATGCATCTTAAACATCTGGGCGGCAGAAACATCATCTTTAGAGAAAGACCATTCTAGTTTCTTTCTGTCTTCTGGAGGAATATCATCAAATGTATTCAAGTAGACTTCATCTAATTCTACAATAAACTTTTTAGGAAATACTTGTGAAACCTTAAATTTCTTTCCATCGGCATAAGGATTCAAAGTGTTGGTAACAATATCAAATCTGACAAAGTTTCCTGCGAATAGACCACGTGTTGACTTAGTATGAATTTCGTACTTTCTAGTTGATGCTCCAGTAATAATTACAAACTCGGTAACCTTATCACGTAAGAATGTAGATGCTACATTATCTAGTTTGTACGAATCCAAATTCTGTTCACGACGAATACTTAAGAGTAAATCAATAGTTAGACGACCGCAAAGATCTAGATAACGTACAGCATATTTTCCTGAAGCTAGTTCAAATGTTTTTCGGACAGTAGGAAGATTATCTTGTTTCCAAGGTTCAGATCTTCCTAGAGATAGAGAAATACCAAGAAGGGATGCTCGTTCAGCAAGATATCCATCATCAAAACCGAACGTATTATATCCAACTAGGATATCAGGATTTTCATGGTATAACATTTCTTGAAATTTAAGAAGAAGATCGCGTTCATTCTTACAAGTCACATATTTTACAGTCTCTGATGGTACACAAGTTCCTGAAATTAAGACAATACGTTCAACTGGAGTCATCAAGTCATCTGTCCATCTAGTTGACAAACCAATTTGAATAATTTCATCTGTCTTATTTTCAGCAACTGGAAACTGTCCAGATTCCGAATATACTTCTAAGTCATACGAAAGAATGTACAGGGGAATTTGTTGTTCAACAGGTTTCAATGTCTTATACGAAGATACAAAACATTTATCTACACGAATATCATCGTGCTGTTCAGTTCCTTCAAACGAAAACGCAGAGGCTGGATTTAGACCTCGTTCGTGAAACAGTCGTAGATAAGGTGGTAAATTAGACTCAAATAGATCACCGTCAGTAACAAGTCTTGAACCAATTCTGAGGTCATTTTTACATTCACGAGCGATATGCTTAAATGCCCAGAGAGCAGAGAATTCTAGTTTCCATACATCAATAGGTTTCAAATTAGAAAATCCTGCCATAGCATCTAGTTTCTTCTCTTTCGTAATCTTAACTTGAATGGGAGTACCCTTAGATGATTTCAAAGCTGATTGAACTTCTGATGCTGATTCAGATCCAGCTCTCAAATAGAAATAAGGTTTAAATCCAGTAAGACGAACTCGTGCAATGTCTCCTTCACCAGTTCGGCCGTATGTGTCTACCACATACTGAAAATTGTGATCATGTTCATTCCAAGAACAAGGTTGGAACATTTTCTCTTCTTGTCTTTTTTTAAACTCTTTTCGTTTTGGAAAACGGATTATTTAATCGTGAAATATAGGAGTACAAAACTAAAAAATGGCCGAGCTTACATCAGAACAGGCGCTGAAAAACCTTCTCGAGACAAGGTCCGCGTACAAAGAGCGGTTTAATGAACTGGTTACGTTGCTTCATTTGAAGAGAAACAAGCCTATGTTTGAGACATCCTTGGGTGTTTTCTCAAAGGCGTTGTTAGCCAACATTGGCTTTTGTGGAGCATTTGACGACCAAGTTGTCAAAAATGTTCTCATGGAAGCAGTGAACAACTACGATTAATCCGAGAAACGGATTTTTTTCGTATGAATTTTGAACACTAAAGTTACCATGGGCCAAGCATATTCTCTGCCTTGCTACGCGATTGACATCTCGGAGATTTCCGAGTTGAAAGTTCAGCTAGAGGTTTTGAGAACCTCAGGAGAATGGGATGAACAGGAGGTATGCCAGGATCCCAACAAGTATGAGGCAGCCTATGGAAACAGCCAAGGAAGAGCTGTACCCGCTGCAACGAATATTATGTTCAGTCAAAAGGGAGGATCCCAGACAACAGGCTGGAGGATTTTCATGAACAAACATGCTCAAGATCATCCCGAAGCAATCTGTGGATGGAGGAGTCTTGACAAGATTCGTCCCGTTGGCATGTCCGATGATGACGCAATAGAGTGGCGCGAGAAGGTGAGGGACAAGTTTGTCAACATCTACCAAGAGGGACGCAACACCATGTAATCCGACAAAACGGATTTTTTCTTTAAAATTGAGTGTAATAAAAATGAACGCCATAGGATATGCCTCTTTGGCACGTATTTTGGCTGTGACATCCTTCGGGTTTCGAAAAATTGTTAACAGAGCTATTGAGCTAACACAATCTGGTCATCCAGAAGCACAACAAGCTCGGGAAGAACTGTTTCTTGCATTCTCAAGAAATATGCGAGGAAATAAAGTTAACGTATCCGAATGTACAAAGTGGCTTGTATCCGCTGTTCCTATCTGAGTTCATACTCAGTTTTTACTAGAGGATGTTTTCCTGCTTGACGGATCAAAAACTTGGACTCCATACCCAAAGGTCTAAAATAATAATTTACAACATTTCTTACTGTAATAGGATCATACGGTTTACAACTGAATACATCCAAATACATATCATCAGTTTCCTCAACAAAATGAGCTACAATATTAGAAGTCTCAATAAGCTGTACTAGAGTATATCCTGATTTATTTCCAGATCCAAAATGTTGAACTTGAGGGCGACCATACGGAACCATGTTAATTCTTTTAACAAGATCATCTGAAAACTGGGTGATGATTGAAGGACAACGAATAGCTCCTCGCATACATTTCGTGGAATCAAGAATCAAATGATATCCCCAAGACATTGATTATATATTCTAGAAACATTTCTTTCTAAGTCACAAATAAGAATGAGTTACCCGTTTTTTCATGCAAGTACCCGAAATGACAATAATTCTATAAATGCGGAAGGAAGAAATAATCAAGCTACCTATTTCGCAAACAATCCTGAATCATGTGGAAATGGTTCTGCCACAAAATTTGCCGGAGAGTTTATTGGTCTAACTCCTCGTGGTAATTTTGGCAATTCTCCTGAAGGAGGATGTGCTATTGGTCTTCAAACTGATTTACGAAATGGAGATCCTTCAACTGTACGACTTCGAGGCCCTAAACAATTATTTCAGAGACCATGGGCAACTACACCATTCATGGGTATTGGTGATCTAGAATCTATTCAAGATCAGAGTCGTGTAAAATACGGATATTCTACACCTAATCGCAAGAGTATTCAAACTATTATGGACCGCCAGTTTCCTGTTTTTCAGCCTCTGACTCCTGAGCGGGAGGCTGACATTCCGGAGAGCAATTATTTTGTTGAGAAGTTTCTTCGGGGAGGGTTTGCTTCTCGTCTTGTTCCAAACCAGCGAGTCGATTTGCGTTAAGAAAATCTACATTCTTTTTTTCCATATCAGCCAATGATTCACGAACATTATCAAAAAATTTCTGTTGTGTTGTGCGTTCTTTTTTAGGTTTAGGAGCTTCCATAAGTAGACACAAGGCTTCAAGATCGTTACCGGTTTTCTTTAAGGCGTTTTCTGCGTCTTCACGAGAACATAAAGCAATTTCCATAATCTTCTCCACTGACATTTTTTGTATGTCTAAAGTAAACAACGTTAAGATGATGTTTGTAGAACATCTGTGTCCACCTGCCGTTCTTTATTTGATGTATATCATGGTACATATTGGATTAGATTTAGGTCTAGGAATGTACATTACCGCAGCGGTTAAGTTGGTTGGCGGTATTGTATGTGTTCTCCTACTGGACTCCTTCTGTGAAGTTGATCTTGGTATTGTGTCCTGGGTTGTGATTAGTACACCGTTTATTATCACGGCTCTGGCAACATCAGTAGCTCTGGGTCTGAACTTGGACAAAGGTCTCCAAAGTTTAGCTGTTGAACACTTTACTGGAGAAAAGAAAAGAAAGGCTAAGGAAGTTGATACCTTGGGTGCCGGTGAACCACCGATTTCAACAAACTCAACATATTAATAAAAATGTTCGGATGTCTAACACGGTTCTGTAGGATGGTTGCTACCTATATTTATTCTGAAGAAGTTGTACACTCAACAAAACTAAAACGTCTAGGAACTGGAACTGAAGAACTGAGATGGCTTGTAGCTGTTCCTGATAATACAATGTTATGTGAAACAGTATCAAAAACTTATTTGGGAGAAACGGTTTCTCGCACTTCTGTCTGGTATCCTGATGATATTTTTCGCCGTCTTCCTAAAGAAGAAAGATATCGTCGTCTTGAAGAGAAAGTTATGTGTCCGTGGGTCTGGATTGGATGTGATGAAAAAGATTATACAAGAGAACTTTCAGAGTACATGGTGAAAGGAAATCGTGTGACACCTTTGTTGCTTGAAACTGTACACAAAGGCAAGTGGTCGTACGTCTGTTCAAAAACGTTAGAAAAAAAGGAATTTCCTGTAGAGGGTATACAAATATGATCCCTGAATCTGAAACATTAAAAAAAATGAATCAGGGTCTCGGTATTACAGAAAAACCATATTTTGAACTAGCACATGAATATCTTGAATTGAAAACTATATTTCTTCCTGATGATCTTATGGACTTAGTCATTCTTCTTTTTGATCTAATCTTGTACCCTGTATGGATCCTGTTCTCAGGTCAACCTTCGTTAATGGATATGTTTCCACTAATGAAGTGTGGCCAATTATGGAAAGATTTATTCCGATTCCAAGAATTGAATGCCGAAATATGGTATTGGAAATTGGTAGTAAAACTTGTGGGCGGACCATGGATTTCTACTAATGATCCCGATTATCATACACTTGTCTATGCCGATGCCATGACAAGATTATCTTGCGTTTAAAACAAAATGACTAGACGTGGCGGTGGTGGAGCTTCAAGCAAACCAGAAGGTACTACTAAACCACCACAATCCAAACCTGCCGCGGGTGATCCTCCAGTGCCTAAACAACTTCCACGAGGAGAAAGTTTTGGACCGGGTAAGAAGCCTTCTGGACCTCCGGTAGAACTGTCATTTGGTCCAGGCAAGCCAAGGGCAGTTCCGGGAAAAACTGGTGGACGTAAACATCGCAAGCATCGTAAGACTCATCGTAAGACTCGCAGAGGTTACTGAGGTTTACCAAAAAACTGACTAAACGTTCCTAAGAGTTCAGCACCTTGTTCAATCGCGGGTTTCATTTCAGCAAGAGTTCCCATTAATTCTTTCTGAAGTTCCATTAATTCTTTTGTATCACGACGCATTCCTCCAATCTGTTCAGGAGTTAAGTTACGATAGGCATGTAAGATAGTAGTTCCCAAATCTACATGTGGGGTAGACTTACCTGTAGGTTCTGGCTCTTTAGGATCGTCACCCTTCTCTTCTAGTTTCTCTTGTTCAAAGTATTCACGAGTACTGTAATAGCATACTGCCCATGCAGATAAGATACCTACCAATACAGCAACTGTACGAGATGAATGGACCCAATTAAATGCCACTAGGTAACCTAAGACGACCCATACAAGCATGTGTGGTACATTTCGTTTGAGCAAATAGTATGTTACTCCTAAAAACAAGATACCTGCAAGAACTGAATCAGTCATTTGTTACTTAGACGGGAATAATCCTCCGAATCCTCCGAATCCTTTGTTTCCATCATTAAATGCTCCTAGACGGTAATCATTAGGTCCTGGGGCAGTTTTGGCTTGACCTTGGCTGACATTAATTTGTCCACGATATCCCGATCCACGAAATTCAGCACGAGTGGCACCATATGAACCACCACCACGCATTCGTCGTTTACGTAAAGTTCGCCCACCCTTAGAACGTCCACGACCGTACTTGGGTAGACCTCCTGGTTTAGGAAGCCCCCAAGCAGTAGTATTTCCAGCACGATCCGCTACCATTGGACCATATTCAGATCCTGCTTTCCATTCCATAGCACCAGGAGCTATAGCACCCGCAGCACCATAAAATCCACCGCGCATTGTTCTGCGGCGTCTGTGAGTACGTTTCTTATGACTGCGTCTGCGCATTTACTTTAAGCAAGGATATTTTATGAACCAGAGCCCATCTCGTTCTTCAAGTTCGATATTGAACGAGTCTCCTAATGAACGCAGATATTCAGAAGTTTCAATATCTGGAACTTGTACATATCCTTCAGGAATCAAATAAACATCCGGAATATCAGATTTTGTTACTCGAGTCCCAGTTAGTTTTTTGAATCTTGGTACATTAGGAACTTCATAGAAAAATGTCATCAAAGAATCTAGCCAGTTTGACCTCTGTTCCATCGTTGTATCGCGAAAGATACACCAAGAATTATACAAAAAGATATCATTAATAAAGTAGGTTCCATTACTGTAGTCTACTTGAAAAATAGTGTCTCCAAACAAACGTTCATCAATAGCACACTGAATGGTAGTCACTGATTTCCCAGAAATCCAGAGACATACTGGCTTACTATCTTGATATGATAGTAAAATCCAATTACATTCCTTCTGGGCGTGTTTCTTTGAGTCCAGGCGGTAACTGGGGGTCCAACCGTAGACCTCCTGAAACCTGTTCACGAGGTTCATATTCGGGTATCTTTACTTCTTGAACGGGCGGATCAGGTAAACTGGTAGGTGGTGCGTATTGTACAGGAACTTCACGATAAACAATTCGTTCGGGAGGATACATAATACGAACACCGGCGTACAAGATTACTTGAATTAATACCATAATGAATATAGTTGCCAGTGAAGTGTACAACACATCCAAAAAAATCATTTGTTATTTAGATGTTTTTTGTATACTTAAGATAAAGACGCAATGGAGGAAGCTGTAAAGAGTTTTTCTGAGATTAATAAGGAGCTTGACAAGGCGGAAGACAAGGCGGAAGACAAGGTGGAAGCCAAGGTAACTGTAGAAGAAGTCAAGAGTTTTTCTGAAATTAATAAGGTCCTTGATAAAGTGGAAGGTGAGGAACTAACTCTGGCAGCTGGAGTTGGATTTGCGATCAGACTTGTTGAAGATGGAATTCCTTATGAAAAGCTGTTTGAACTCTTGAAGCAAGAACTAGAAAAAGATCCTAAAAAAGTAGCACATGATCTGCTAGAACTTGTAAAACCTGCTTCCTGTCTACAGGTAGCACTTTCATGCCTTGGTCGTAAATAGTTCGCCAGATTCAATCCATTGATTAGAATTTAACACATGAACTTCTGTATTTTCCGTAAATAAAGGTTCCTGAAGAACACTCCAGGATTCTTTGTTTATTTCTAAACCATCTGGACCTGAAAAAAATTGCATTCTGGTTTTGGCTGTGACATCGTAAACCCAACCATCTATACACCATACATACGTTGTCTTGTAAGACTTAGCATTAAAGGATAATGGTGCGGGTTCTCTGATTAGTTTCATTTTCTTCTTGTTGTTCGGGTATAATTAAACCTAAGATAGCTTTGAATGGTCTGTAATTATTAACAATTTCAACTAGAAGTTCCGTGTCGTACATTGAACTATGAAGAAGTTCTTGAACTGGTTTTTTATTAAGAACATGTTCGTACAACTCTGAAAGTTTAGGAGGTTTATATCCCGATCTTCCATTTCCAAATGGAAGACGCAAAAGTTCTGTAGACATTTTCATTGTACAAAACTGTCTACCAAAACGAGGTATAGGAATCTTTAGATCCCATAAACATGCGTTGACAATAACATTCACATCAAATTCTACATTGTGACCAATTAGATAATCATGCTCAATAGCAAGAAATTGATTCATAATATCTCTTAAATGAAATCCATGCTGCATTGCACGATCAAATGTAATTCCATGTATCCTAGTTGCGTCTCCAGGAATTTCCCATTCGGGTTTTATAATAAAAGATTTACTTTCACGAACAGTATTACCATCTTGTAATATCCACGAAATAGATACCATATGTGGCCAATTTCCAGGTCCTTTGTGAGCAGGATCACGATTCTTTGGAAGACCAGTCGTCTCCGTATCAAAGAATAGTAGTTTCATTTTTCAGTATCTAATGTACACTATGTCTAATTCGTTTTGGATCAAGAACGAGGCATCATTAAGTATACAATACCTGCGAATACTAGAGAATGTAGTAACAGACCTTGGGTCGTTGGTCGACCACCATAAGAAGTTCCAGGAATCAATGAATCTACAATTCTGTACATGTAAGGAGAGCTGAGAATAAAGAACAGGATACCTACAGTCAGAGAAGCCTTGACTTTATGGTTCATTTTATATTAAGAGAATGATTTTTTCGTATTTACAATTGCTTGTATCCATTGAGGAATATTCGTTGTAACATCTTGGACAGTAGAAATACTTTGTGGTACTTGGTAATTCATATCTACAGGTTCGCATAAAAGAAGAACTGCCGTAGTAAAAAAAGGTAGACGTTTTTTAAGATCTCCTTTAGCCCATCTCAGGCAATAAAGTTTGTACAAAGCATCAATATATTGTTGGGTAGGAGAGTTACGAGCAGTTTCGTGGATACATGACCATAAGATCCATACAGGTGATCTCAGAAACTTTTCTTCAACGTAATCATTAGATCTGTACGCACAGTCAAGATACGTCTTCTTATCCTGCTTCCATTTGGCAGCATAAGTCAGAATCCATGAACTCCAGTACAGACAACGAGATACATCACGAGATTCAGGACGTAATGAATACATCAATTCATTCACAGGAATAAAAAGTTCTAACGGATCTTCTTGCTTAATAACTGAACGAGCAAACATGTTAGACGTAGATTTCAAATTCTCTTGAATCACTAATTGTGTAAAATCATGTTCAGGCTTTATTTTGGGGAATACAGGTAGTTTCAGTTTACGACATAAGGCTACTGTTGCTGCCACTTCACAAACTAGTTGACGAGCTTGAGGATGGTTACGAATATCTGTCATCTGTATGACTGAGTAACCGGATTCAATAGGATTAAATTCTTCATATTTCCTGACAAGGTATAAAAATACATTTGGGGCGGCACGATTAATGTGTACAGCTGAAGATAGGAATACTGTATTCCAAAAAGAATGAGTCAAACCTGAACACAGAAGTTCCAATGTCCAAAAACAGGCATAATCAGCATGACCTAATTTCACATTTTCATCCAGAACTTTGTAGACATGTGTACGCAAATGTCCAGAAAAAGTAAATTTCTGGAAATCTGTGACATTACGAGAATCATGTACATCCATTATCTTCTGTGGCGACGCGTTTTACGTTTAGATTTACGTGATTTACGACGTCTGCCTGTACCATAATCAGGACCACGTGGCTGACCAAATAGTGTTGGACTACGTACGACAGGTTTTGGGTCATTTGGCGAAGGTGGTGCCATCCATTCAGATTCTACCGGATTAGAAAAATACGCAATTGGTTGAACACCATATTTGCGAATTTTTAGAGGTTTTAAACTTTCTACGGTACCTTTATCAGAACCCCTAGTAACAATATCACCAACCTTTAACATTTTATTATTTGGTCAGTAAAAACAAATACTGATACTCTTTGCCAACTGAAACTAGATCAATTTTTTCTGAGACACGGAATCCTGCTGATTTTATAATTTCAATCATAGATTCTAACGAAGGCATATTCCACTTATGAACTTGTTCACGGTATTTTACATCTGCTGGATTAAAAAAGGTAAACATTTCTGAAAAAGTAGCATCAGGTTCATTTAACTTCTTATGAAATTCTCCGGTGTACTTAAAATCATCAAAATAAATTTCAGATTTTGTTTGGCGTTCATACGAATATTTTTGTAGAGAAAAGGCTGCAAAAGGAGAAGCCAAGTCTAATAAAGGATCAAACTTATCAGGATCTACAACATGAACAAGCATGGATCCACCAGGTTCAATCCAAGCAAATGCGTTATCCAAGATAATTTTTGGATTTAATTCGTAGATAGCAAACCCTAGAAGTAAAGCTCCAGAAAATGATTTTTGTCCATATGTTGTAGCTACTGTAGCATCACCTTTCTGGAATTTCTGGTTTGGACATGCTTTACGTGCTTGGGACAACATGGCTTCTGAACTATCTAAGCCAGTATAATCAACTCCCAACTTTTTGAACAAGCACGCATGAAATCCTGTACCACAAGCAATATCCAATATCTTCAAAGAACCCTTTTGCTTTCCAGCTAACAAAGCTTCTTGAATTGTTACTTGTTCAAATTCATTAACAGTCTTGGATGAATGCCACAGTGCGTTATATACTTCCGCGTACACTGAATCATAAAAATCAGTGATCGTCTCTGTTTTTCCAGAAAACCCTTCACGTCCACGATCCCACAGAGATACATAATACATGATAATTAAAATACTTATTAAGATCAGATACTCAATCATATTGTATTAGTTGGCCGAAAGAATCCCATGATACGCGACGCTTTTCCTGATAATAAGAGATAAACACAACCAAGTCCTGTAACCGCAATTAACATATCTAAAATGTAAGGCAACCACGAAGTTTGTACAACAGAAGTTCCTAATTCAGCACTTCGCAGAGCAACGCCTACCTTATCTTTTTCTTCAAGAAGACGACGATGAAGATATCTGGACTCTGAATCTGACTTAGTTTCAACTCGATGATTCGTATCATATTTGGCTTCTAAATCTCGGAGGACAGGATTGATTTCAGCATCTGCTAATCTTTCTTTTTCTGTACGCAACCATCCTTGACCTTCTTTTAATGTAAAATAACGTATGCGAGCTTGAGGATACGCTTCTGGAGTAGCATTCTGCATTGCTAGACGAGCATCTTCTAAATTTTTCTGTCTGGCTTCTGCTACGCTCATTATTGTTTTCCAGATAAATAAACATCATAGACACCAACCCCTAAAATTACTAAGGAAACTAGATGGGCTAGAAATCCTTCGAATACAAGGTATACTACAGCAACAGCTCCAACATACATTAAAATACGTAACATAGCAGGAATAATTTTTTGCATTTGGTCTAATAACTCTCTGTTCTCAATAATCTTTTTCTCTTGATCAGTCTTATCAGTCTTATAAAGACCTTTTAAGAATTTCATAATTTCATCTAATGTTTTTTTCAAGGAGGGTGTTTTTTTGTCTAATTGAACTTGATGAACAACTTCATCACGTTGCCTGTCTAACTCAGTTGTGTCTGGTATTTTCAGAGAATCTGTCTTTGTGTACACATTTCCTTTTAAACCTTGAGTTGTTGTAGTTAACCATAGTGAACCCTTAGGATCAATAGTCATATTTTGTACAGGTGCTGGAATATCTACAGGCTTACATGTTCCAGATTCGCATCGAGATAATGAATTGGTCATATCAACTCCATACAGAGCAGTTTTATCTAAGTCTCCAAAAACTTTAGACATTGTTCCTTCAAATTCTCCTAAAGGTGACCAACCAGATTGTAAAGATTCATCAGACTTTACTGCCTTTCCTCCTTGAATTCCGTACAATGAAGTTCCAGATGCTGATGTCATAATTGTACCCGAAGGATCTTCAACAGCAACCCAATTTCCAGTTGTTCCAGGTTTAGCTAATTTCCATTTCTTGCCTCCCGCATCTTGAGCCCATACATTTGATGAGGTAGACAAAATAGATACAGCACCTGCAGGAGCCGGAACTACTACCCAATCTTCCATGTTAGATGCTACCTTAGACATGAATGTAGTATTCCCCAGAACATAAACATTATTATCATCAGTTACTACATCTAGCGCTGAATCAGGAATTGGAACATTTGTCCATTCACCCGAACAAGGTAGACGACAATAATACAGTTTCTGAGAAGAAATTCCCCACGAAAATCCAAGAGATGATGTAGATACCTTGGATAATCCACCAGGAATAGACTTCCATGATGGGTCAACTTGCAGTAGACCATTAATTTGATCCGTCAAAGAGTCAAAAGCACTCATTATATGTTATGTTTAAAAGAATCTACGATACACTAAGGCATTTCCAGGTTGAAGATAATACCAAGAAGCTCCGTTCTCAGAATCACCTCCAATTACCTTATTAGAATTGAATGCAGGTTTCTGACTTTGATCACCTTGAGGATCTTTTCCATTCTGTTGTTGTACAGTTTTATATTTCTTTTTGAACTCTAGTAACTGAGAACAATCCATAGAGCGTCCAAACTTTCCTGTTGAATCTAGATTCGGCATTTATTATAACGCAATAGAAATAATGACGGATTTTCAAAATTCGTATGCTCAACAAAAACAAGCTTATTATTCCGTAATGCGTGAAGCTCGAGAAGCCACAGATAAACAACCAGAATTGATTCAGCAATTGCTAGATATGAATTCAGCAATGGCTTCTGAAGTTCGCGATTTTATCGCTAAAGAACCTGAGTCAGACCTAAAACCTGAACTAGCCAAGATTCAAAAAGAGTTTATGAAAATTCAACAAGCATCTGATCATAAAAAAACTCTGGAAATGATCTTGAATGAAGATCAAAATAAAATTAAAACACTTCAATGGCAATATCAGATTCTTTTGTTCCTACTAGGACTCTGTATCGTAATTATTATTTTTATGATTATACGACATGGAGGACAAACAATGTTATCAGCAGTGACCCCAACGTCAAGTATTGCCACGACATAGACGGTTGTACACTAGTAGGCTGACGCATTTTAGCACCTACTAACATATCTTGTTGTTTTAAATAGTCGGTATGCAAGACATTTGGCGATTGTATTTTTTTGGATTCCAGTATCTTGTTTAAGGTAGCCATTGCTTGATCAGCTACATTCTTATACTTTGATTCTCCAGTAAGCTTATACTGTAACATATTATCACGATACACAGATTTTGCAGAACTCCAGGTACTGTCCATTTTACTCTTTAGTATTTGCTACACAATATCTCCATGAACGTGCGTCTCCTGCTGATTCTGAAAATCGAATAACTTCAATGATATCACCAGGTCTAGCCCCAATCCACTTTGCTGCCGCATCTTGTGAATCTATCCATCCAAGTTGTTCACTCGGCTTGGTAACATTAAATTTCTTTTCGAAGAGAGAAATCTCTTGCTGTTTCAGGATACGATGAGGAATGAATTTACGATGCTTGGAAATATCTGTTTGCAAACGAAGGATGTCAAAGATTTGAAGAAGTGGATTTTCTTTCTTTGAAATGTACGATCTAACAATATTGACAATTTTTTCAGAACAGGGAATTAGAGAAACAATGATTGTTCCATTTGTGTACCCATTCTCTGAAGAATACTTAATATAAGAAGACAAGTTAGCTTCATTGATTCTGCTCTTATCACTGAATATTATTAGGACATCTCCAATTTTGTACATACTGGTTTCATCCAAAACAGAAGCTAATGGTTCAGGGTCTCCAACTTTGAGACCACGAGCTTCAATCATAGCTTTCAAAGTTACCAAAGCTTTCTCTTCCATTCTTTTTGCTTATTGTGCTGATGGTAAATCTTTTCCATTTTAAAAGTAATGAAAGAACTTTCATGGATTGCTTTGGCTGTTGCCGTAATTGTAGTCTTAGCAATGTTGACAAAAACTTGGGAACCTTTTGCTCTTGAGTTTGTAGACAGTACTAATATGCAGAGAACGGATGCCAATAAAGATTCTTCGTATGCACAAGTAACTAATAATGTAAAACCACCTTCAGATCTAGGTATTCCTGCTGTAACTGGAATTGAGACACCATTCAGAGTCAACTTGTTTAACTCTTTTGTGCCAACATAAGTGTCTGCTTAAAATTTTCACGAATTCTGGCTTCTTGTTCAGGCGGATACTTGTTTTCTTTAAGAAGACGTATGTATGCTACCTTAGCCACATCATAAGCTTTACAGTATGTTGCTACAATAGAAGTTTCGTCCCATACTTTCCAATCGTATGTATCAGATTCCAAAAATAGGAATGTACCTTCTGGTTTTGGAATACTTGAAGCATACAAACACATAGACAAAAGTTCACGAGACCATTTGCCTTGAGATCGGCATAAAGACATGTATGAAACTAGAGACTCGATACGATTAGGACAGATTTCATGTGCTTTCCATGCCCATTCTTTACAACCGAGTAATCTAGTCAAATTCAAAGCACAAATAAATTGTTCTTCAATCCATCCTCCCGCATCGAATCGTTTTTTGTACCAGGTTATAGATTCATCTCGCATTCCAGCATCACGATATGACTGAGCCAGATAAAACATGTATCTCATATTTTCAGGTTCTTCTTTCAAAGCTTCCAGGATAGTTTCAGCATCACGTTGATATTTATTTCCTTCTAGCATTGATCTGGCTCCAATTGTACGACCAGTCATCCATATTTCTTTAGGAAGACGAACATGAATATTTTTTTCCTTATCATTGGTTGGATATTCGTGAAGAACACCTTCGTATCTCCATCCATCTTTGGCTTTAAAAATTTGTGTTCGTTCATATTCTAGTGTTCCGCGTTTCAAATGAATATTACACGCATTTGGGGTTGTCATGTATAATACTTTTAGCAAAAACTCTTTAACATTTGGAGGGCCTTCAATCAGATCGTCCGCATCAATCATCAGAATATAATCCATCTGCCCATCACAAAGTTTCAAAGCTTCCGATCGAGACTTACCAAATCCTTTCCAATCACTTTGATGAACAATTCCCGAAATACCTTTGGAAGCATAAAAGTCTCTGATTATTTGTACAGTATTATCTGTAGATCCGGTATCCAGAATACAAAACGTATCAATAAATGGAAGTGATGAGTTCAATACTTCATGTACGATATGTGACTCATTCTTGACAATCATAGACAGACCTACTTTGTATCTAGGAAGTCTTTGTGGTCCCAGCATTTTCACCAATTTAGGATAAATTTTATCGAGTTCAACAACAGAAATACCATCAGGAACATGAATACAAGGTTCAGTTAGGACACGCATCCCAGCCCACTTCCAACGATTACACCGAATAGATTCAAATTCTTTATAAGAGTCTGAATAATGTAAGTTGAGTAGAATATGAGCTTTACCGATCTGTTTGTCACGTTCATCACCAAACAAATCTGTGATCCAATGTACACGCAAGAATTGAGATCTCAATTCTTCAATGATTTGTTTGCGTCGTTCAGAATGAGTTCCTACAACAACAACGTCGAATTCTTTAGGAACATCTAGATATCCACGAAGCTTTTCGGTTTCTTGAGCTCTTTCCTTATACGGCAAATAAGTACCTTTTCCCGATAGTTTAATATTACTTTCCGAATAATCAAAAATTTCGTTGGCTCGTGAAATGAATGCCTTATACTCAGCCATTTTTTCGGGAACACAGAGCTGTTCTGTATTCAAAAATTTTATCTTGGATCCTTCTGGAAGATTAGGAATGCGACGTACACACATATACTCATCTACTTCAAATGTAGTACTATTCGAATACTGAACAACTTCTTCTGAAAAAGATTCTACATATTCTTTCATGTATTTATATTCAGATTCATGACAGAGAATCTTCATTTATGTTATATTTCATCCAAGTTTAAAATGGTTGTCTTCGTAGGAAGAGTTCCTGATCTTCTGTACTCCAAAATTTCTTCCCAAACATTCTTGAATGAAGGTAGATTTTCAGTGAACCATTCGGTATCTTTTTGAATAAGCATATCCTTTCTAGATTTCAGAGACCAGTAAACAAGATCCCAATCAAGTGGATCTTCCATAAACGATACCATCCATTCCTGGAGAGAACGTGTGTCTGAAATCTGTTTGTATACGACATTGCGTGTTGACACATTTACAGCAAAACATGATTTAACATTTGCTATCGTAATCCATTCAGCATACGAATGTTTTACAAATTTGAATTCAGAATATTCGCATTCTTGGAGTCCTGTACACGCAAGTTGTAGTTGTACCTGATCATAATATGAATCTGGAATAGGAGCTCCAGGATCAACTTCACGAGAAATCGGACACTTAATTTCAATCAGTCTTCCATGACGTTCAGTTCCCAAAAGCAAACCATCTGGCGATGCTCCAAGAAAAGAGTATTCAGGATGAATAACACAAGCCAAATCTTTTATTTGGACTCCAGATTGTTGTACAAGTTCTTTTGCTACTTCTTCAAATTGTGTTCCCCAATCCAGTGATGCTACTCCACCAGATCCTCCTGTACGCGGAACAAGCTTTGAAAGAATTAGTTCACGTCTTGAAGAAGCTGTAGCACTAGCTTTGGCTTTGAAGATTTCAGATGCTGTCAACATATTTGATCTTCTGTCATGCCAGGCATCAGTTCTCTGATCACATTCGCCATAATCACGAATGAGGTCAGCGATTATTTGTTCCATTATCTAATTAGGTAAGCTTTCTTTAACTCGCATACGTTTTCGAACTTAGAATGTTCAGGACTGTCGGAAGTCCACCAATATAAGATCCAAGAACTACAGGCAAGATAAATTGAAATTGTAAGGTCAAAGTAGCAAAGAATTCAATTACTTTTAGTGAATGCATGATTAAAGGATCAATTAAGACTACCGCATAAGTACCAGTTTCAGTATAGGGAATATGTGTTACCGATGTGTCCATAACATTATTAATAATAGACATTGAAACGACATTATCGTAATGTACAGATAAGAATCCAGTTGTAAAACAAATAAAGTATAAAGTAATAACTTTAGACCATGAGTCCAAAGTGATACCCATGAATTGAGCAGAGTTAACGCCTTCACCTCCGGGACCAAAGTGTAAGAATCCATTAGCAAAAGAACCTTCGACATCTAGATATACAAAATACGTAATCAAGAATACAATGAATATTACGACAATAAAATAAGGATTCCAGAATATCTCCATTATCATTTTAACAGAGGATTTTTACTAAAGTAATGGACCAAATACAAAGTCAAGAACAATGGGTTCTGCACCGTCTAGAAAAATTTTATGCAGTCACGGAGAACCTCCAGAAAGTCCAAAACGTACTATCCGGCCAATCGGTTCTTTCTTTGCGGTTGATCGACTGGTTTGTGACGAATTATGCCAAGATGCACAACGTGTCGTTCGTACACCAGGGAAAGTATCAGACAGTTTACCTATCATACAAAAGTCATCTGAAAGCCTACAGCAAAAAGATGTTCGACCCGTTCTGCCGATGCCGCCGAATTAAGTTTGCTGGGATGGATACTACTGTAGGCCAATTGAACTTTTTTCAATGGATTATTTCTGATGGAATTTTGGATCATATGTACGCGCATCGTGAAGAGATTCACAGAGATATGGAAGCTCGTATTCACGCATCCAAGCAAACAAATAAACGCCATGAAATTTCTCAATGCGCTTCAGACAAACTGTCTACGCACAGTGTTCAAGTAAAAGTTTCCTTTAACTAATCAAATGTATTCTATACTGAGACCCGACTTAGTGTACACCAATGTGTCAGCCGACATTCTAGAACATGATGAAGACTATGATGCTTCAGAATGGTCATATTCTGGAAAACAAGTGTACCGTGGAGCTGTGGACCGATCGTACACCAAATGGAACTTAGATGTCTATTGGTTATACGATGATTCTTTACAGAGAACAGGTCTTGCTGAACATGATATGGACGATCCTTCTATATTCGAAGTTTTGTGGTTCCGTGATACTCCATTTGGAACTTTATTGCAAGAAGATTGGACTGCTGGAGAAACCTTATATTCTTTGATGACACCTGAAGCTTATCAGGACTCATCTGTTGGTAATGTTATGCTAAAATTACATGGGAGACTTGTGACTCCCGAGTATGTTATCCATGGTATCCCAGAAGCTTGGGAATGTACAGAATGTGGAACCAGATCTTTTTCACAATTTGAGTGCAAATCTGTGAAAAAAATTGAAGTTTCCTCCAATCCTTTTTTTGTAGATGAATCTTTAATTATCTACACGCCTTCCAACACACGTCTTACGCTTCAGCACGGCGTCTGCGTCCTCCTCCCCCGCCAGAAGCAACAGGAACAGGAACAGGAGTTTCCTCCTGAGCTTCAGCCTGAGCCTCTTCTTCAACAGGAGCCTCCTCAGCAGTAAAGATCGATGCAGAAGTCTGGCGACTTGGCTGAAAGACCTGTGCGTTCTTGATACGCCAAGACACACCAAAGGACTGGCCGATGATGTAAATTGATCCGGTGATCACCAGATTCGCCTGTACGTACTTTTGAAATACGGACTTGAGGGAATCGGGTGTCAGTGCGTACGGATTCATTGATCCATCCACAGCATCCATGTCGACGCGACCGTCGTACACAGGAACCTTCAGACGAAGAGAAGGAGGATACTTGCCGTTAGGCACGTACTCGTCTCCGTTCTTGTCTGTAGACACGCTGAGAATGCTCTTGAAACTGTCACGAATTGACTCCTCAGAACGCTTCTTGCCGAACAGCTTTGAACTGTTCTCGGTTGCCCAGGCAACAAGCTTGTTTTGAAGTGCCAGCATGAAGTTGTACAGAGGACCAATAGTCTGATCTTCTGACTGCTCGCGCGCATACGAATCGCATCCCTTGAGAGAGGCAATGAGTGTATGTGTAACGTTCCCCGTGTTGGCATCCTCCCGCTGGATTAGACCGGCAGGAAATGACATCTTGGGAAGACGTAGTTGGAATGATTGTCCGCCATATCTTAGCTGTACTCCTTTACCTCCTTGCTTGTTGATCTTGATTTCTCCAAAGGAGACATTCTCGATGTTTGCATTCTGAGCGTGAATTACTGCATTAGTAGACATTCTGTTTTTATTGATTATAGCGCTATATATGTGTAAATCCGTTTTCAAGAAACTGTGCCAAATAAGATAAGAATGTTATGCTCATCCACGAAAAGTCGTACATCGACCGACCGATGTTCTCATAAAGCATTGACCGGCCTTATTTTTTGCGGAAAGCATGCGAAAACTAGGAATAAAATTATGTGGAAACCGCCAACTGTAGAAACCGACTCAGCTACACTAATTCAAAAGATTTGGAGAGGATGGTCAGTCAGAAGATGTCTTGCTCTCGCAGGAGATCCATTGAAACGACACGATTGTCATAATGAAGAAGAATTGGTAACCTTGGAAGAAAAAAATCATCAAAATCCATTGAACTTCTTTTCCTTTTTAGAAAATGGTAAACGATGGTGGTTTGGGCTTGATACCATAATCAAGTTAATGGAGACAGAAACTCCTAAAAATCCGTATACAAATGAAATCATTTCTCGAGATACTCGTGTTCGTATCTATGAATTAAGAGATCTGTATTGGTATCGGCAATTGTACAATTCTCCGCAAACACTTCACAATAAATGTATTATGCTGTCTCACATCCTAGAAGATCAATTATTTGAAAAAATTTCGTATACACGATTTGAATATATGTCACGTCTCACTATTGTATTTTTCAGTTCAGAAATACATAGACATCTTGTGGCCAGATGGAGAGACAAACCTTCCCAAAAAAGAGAAAAACATTTATTTTTAATTGAATCGTGTGTAGCAAAACAATATCTGGAAGCTCATCTTGAATTTCTTTTATTTCAACTTATTAGTTCTCTTTTGTACATGTTGAGAACAACAAAGAACAAATTTCCACTGTCTTTTATTATTTTCGGAGCCTTGCAGGCAATGTGATTTAAACAGGTCACGATTATACTCAGTATAACCGCGTTAGAAATGTCTTCTGTATCTTCTCCTGTTAAAGCAAACAAGATGCCTGCGAAGACTGCCAAGCCCGCAAAGACTCCCGCTGTCGAAACCGTAGTTGTACCCGTAGCCACTCCCGCAGCCGTACCTGCCCCCGTAGAAACTCGTAGTGCTGATGCAGTACTAACTTCTCTTCAGGAGACCCTGAAGACCCTGAAGTCCGATCTGACTTCTCGCCTAGCCGCCGTATCTCATGACCTAGTAGAGGTATCCAAGGCCGTAAAGCGTGAGCTTCGTGATTCTAAGCGTCGTCGCAAGGTAGATCCTGCCACGCTATCTCCCGAGGATCGTGCAATCTGGGAGGCCCGTCGCAAGAACAATGCCTTTCTCAAGCCCCGTCTTCTGACCGATGAGATGTGTACATTCATGGGTCTACCTGCCAAGAGCCAGCGCTCTCAGACTGATGTGACCAAGTTCGTGTCTGCCTACGTAAAGCAACACAACTGCTTCGATCCCAAGTTCAAGCGTCGCATTGTTCCGGACACCAAGCTAGCCAAGCTTCTGCGTACCAAGGACAAGGATGAAGTAACGTACCTCAACCTTCAGAGCTTCCTCAAGGTCCACTACGTAAAGACTGCTTAAGTCTCCCAAAGTCTAAAAGTTTTAATCAACATTTTTAAGGTGTCTGTACACACTAAAAACGTTGTTTATAATAAATGAGCATTTTTGCGTTGATTGTCCTTCTTCTTGCTGGATATTTTTTAGCAATGGCCATTTATCATCAGGTTACGACCAGCTATCCTAACTGGACTTCGCGCCTATGGGCTATTCCTATGATGTTAGTTTATGCACTCGGAGTATATTGGGGTATGACCAATCTAAACCCCGCTCCGATTATGGGGGGTCGCAGAAAATAAGGCTACTACTAAAGTCATTGTAGCATCCATTGTAGGATCGTGAGCTTCTCCTAAAGGCAATTCAGCAAGAATCTTTTTGATTTCTGGAGATAATCTGGGTACAATACAATTAAACGTATTTTCTAACTTAGCAGATCCACATAAGCGTTTAGACTTTGCGTTCCAATCAGCAATGTCTATGATTTTTCTAGGTTGTGGATATGTGAATCCTTTTATGTTACATATATTCTGTAGAGCTTCAAGATCACCTGTTCCTTTAACAATGACAGTTGATTCTGAAAATACTTTTAAAAATTTAGGGATCCATGAGTATGGTTCATGATGTTTTTTAATATGAGGATCATTTTTGTACACTTTGATAGCTTTATTTAACAAAGCTTTCTGTTTTGTATTCAAGACTGACTTATGAGCTTCAACCCAAGGAATACCGATTGCTTCTTGAATCTGATCTAATTCTGCGGCAGTTTCAAGTTTGACAGTAGCAAATTGAGAAATAGGTAAAGACACGTCATCAAGAGGACAGTCTAAGGTAACAAAGAATTTTTCTTTGATTGACCATCCGGCTGTTTTCTTACACATGAATCCACCAACTTCTCGAGGAACAAAGAAGTAATCTTTTTCAGGAAGATAGTGTACATCTGCTTTATTGAAAAGATGCCAGAACTCACAATCAAATACTAGAATTTGATTACCATGGGATAATTTATCTAGCAAAGGACTATCCATTATTCTTAAGCAGATGCTTTTAGAAGTTGAAGAAGAACAGACTTAGAATCGCGTTTACCGTAGGGTAGACCTTTTTTGGATAGAAGTTCACGTAGTTCTGCAGTAGTCTTTGTCTGCAAGTCATCAACATCCTCAACAACCTCAACTTCTTCTTTTTGTACAGACACGCGATCATCTTCTACTTCGGGTTCTACCTCTTCTGCCGGAGGTTCAGCCTTAATAAATTGAGAGGCTACAAAGGTTGACAACGCACTCACAGCCTGAAGTACACGATTTTGTTGCCAGTACATATATCCTACCATACCTGCAAGAACGGCCACCATCGTTGCTAGCACAAGAACAGATAAATCAACCCAAGACATTTTATTATGAGTCCAGAAGAAAGCTTCTCTCTTTAAACGTAAATGAGTACTCCCGATGCTTCACAGTTTATTCTGAAAAAACAGTATCAAGCCATTCAACGTCGTGAACAGACTCCACATGAGAAAGGAATTACTAGATTATCTTTATACGTTCCCCCCACTACTAGCTTAAATAATTTCCTTACTTCTTTCTCGACAAAAAATATCTATTTGCAAAGACATCCTTTGGTTAATTTTTCTACTGGTTTAGGGTACAAATCTAGAACTGTACCATACACAGGACCAAAGCTAATCTAAAACTCAGCATCAAATTTGACTTCCATAGATTCTGCTGTCATTCCAACACCAGGTTTAGAATAATCAGAAACTTTCTTTTCAAAGAAATTTGTCTTGCCTTCTAGAGAAATCAGTTCCATAAATTCAAATGGATTTTGAACACTGTACAGTTTAGGAATTCCTAGTTGTACAGCGAGTCTGTCTGCTACATACTTAATGTAGACAATCATATCACGAGAATTCATACCGATTAGAGAACATGGTAATGCCTCTGTAATAAATTCAATCTCTTGTTGAACTGCTTCACGAATAATTGTTTCTATGACAGACACATCTAGAGGTTCTAGTTTATGATACATTGCTACAGCAAATTCAGTGTGCAGAGCCTCATCACGAGAAATCAGTTCATTAGAGAATGTCAAACCGGGAAGAAGTCCACGCTTCTTGAGCCAATAGATAGCACAAAATGAGCCTGAGAAGAAGATACCTTCAACGCAAGCAAATGCTACTAGACGAACAGAATAAGAATCTTGTTCATCAATCCACTTCAGAGCCCACAAAGCTTTTTTGCGAATGGAGGGAATCTGATCAATAGCTTGAAAGAGTTCCGACTTCTCAAACGGATCTTTGACATATTGGTCGATGAGCAGAGAATACGTTTCAGAATGAACACCTTCCATAGCATTTTGAACTCCATAAAAGAGTCGGGCTACAGGAGACTGAACTTCTGCTTGAAAACGAGTTGCCAAGTTTTCTTGTACAATTCCATCAGATCCAGCAAAGAATGCTAGAACATTCTTAATGAAATGCTGTTCATTAGAACTGAGTTTCTCCCAATCCCCCTTATCACGACTGAAATCAATTTCTTCAGCAACCCAGAAAGATCCTGATGCTTTTTTGTAGAGTTTGAACAAGTCCTGCTCCGACTCCGGAATAGGGAACAATGTAAATCTCTGGCTCAAAGTTCTGGAAGTAGGATCAAACATTGAGTTAAAGATAGACATCCTGTTTTATTTAATATCGACAAATGAGTGGGGGATATCCGTTTTCAACATTATTGGGAAACAATGTTCTTGATCAAATTTTAGCTCCTAAAATTGTGGGGACTACAGGATCTGGCTACGAAGTCAAACTTGATTTAGGTAACATTGATACCGTATATGCTAATCAAGTTGGTACAACTGCTAATCCAGTTAGTCAAATTTATGCCACGGTAATAGGAAGCCCGGCAAATCGTGTATCAGATCTGTACGGTGTTACCTTGCATTATCAATTCCTAGATCCTCCGATTACAGGTGGAACAGGATCTGGTAGTCCAGGTCCTACAGGTCCTACAGGACCAGGAGGGTCAGGACCAGCAGGAGCTACAGGACCAACAGGAACAGCAGGACCTACTGGATTTTCTGTACAAGTCACTGTGAATGAAGAAGTTGAAGAACTAGATCCCGGTACTCCACCCTACGTTTACGACGATGGTTTATTGGCACCTAATGTTAATTTAAATTTTGGTATTCCTCGAGGAGCTACTGGTCCTCAAGGTCCACCTGGAGATGGAACACAGATTATTGCAGGATCTTCTGGAAATGTTTTATTTTTTGGAGCTACAGGAGTAACATCTATAAATTCTTTCAATTTTGCGAATTCAACCTTAACTGTTCCTACTGAAATTATCACTCAATCAAGCAATACTGGTCAGATAAGACTGACAACATCTGGAGGTGTATCTTATATCCAATCAGGTTCAAGCTCTAATATTAATCAAGGAAACCTTCTTTCGGTTGGCCGTCTAAATTCAGGAACAGATAGATCTACTATGCAACTAAATACTCAATCTTATCATGTAGGGATTGGCCAGGGCAATAGTGCACCTACAGGAGATCAAGTTTTAGATGTTTATGGTCGTACAGTAATTCATGTTGATCCGGGACCAAATAGTTCTGGTGGTGCGGTACTAGGAACACCTTTTAATGTTCTCATACCAGGATTTCAAACTTTAGTAACTGGAAATTATTATCGTATTTACGGTTGGGGTGAAGGTGGTACAGGACCTAATGCTACGGCAGGAGGAGAAATTGAATTTGATGTTGATTTGAGATCTTCGCCAAGTATACCATTAAATTGGAATATAGTTGGTGCTGGCCCTACTGGTGGAACTATTGGTTATCGGGGAGGTAATGCTTTACAACTATCATTAAATGGTAATCCCCTGTGGGCATATGGTGGAGGTGGTGGATCATCTATTTTAAGTGGCGGAGCAGGTGGAGCTGGTACTACTGTAGGTGGAACAGGTGGATCAATAAATACGGGTTCAGGTGGTACAGGAGGAATATATCAGTTTTCGGCCGGAGGAGGAACATTAAATTTTAATGATCCTTCTTTAACTGGAACATTAGTATATACATTTCCAGCAGGAACTACCTTTACATTCCCTACTGTAATCCCTGTACAAAACCAGTTCTTAAACATCCCAATGTCGGCTGGACAAAGAGTTCAAATTCTACTTCCTTCAGGAACATCTGCCAGTATTGCTACAGGAACTGCTACAATTCGTGGAACTACACAATCTTATGGTGAAGCATATTCTGTATCTTCACTAAACAATGTCCCCGTTGTAATTCCAGCAGGTGCCACAGGAGTTACAGGAATTGCTCTATCAGGCGATGGTAGAGGAGCAACTGCTATTCCGAATATCAATGTAACGGGATCAGCTATTCAACTATTAAGTTTAACACAACCGTATTTGACTACAACTTCAGCAACCTTATCTGGACCATCTTCGGTAGTATTTCCTACAGGAGGAAACTTAAATTTTGGAAGCACGGGTGCAACTGAGTTTAATGGTAATACAGTTGTCTTAAGTGCTCCAGTATCAGTTGTTTTTGTACAAGGTTCAGTAACTGCTGATATAGTATCGGCAGTAATTTCTCAGAATATTGCTGTTGGATTTCCAAGTTATGGAACTATATCTACAGCAGGATCCGGATCTGCTGGACAAGGTGGTTCAGCAATAAATGGTGGTGGAGGTGGTGGAGGTTATTTTGGAGGTGGTGGTGGTAATGCAAACATTGGTGGAGTAGGAAGTTCTCTAGTTGTAGCCACAGGAGCTACAAATGGAAAAAATAATTCTATAAATCCAAGTACGGTTCCATATAATGATGGTGTATATAACCCGGGAACATACGGTGCTCCAGGATTAGCAGGTGGATGGGTTGTTATTGAATTGAGGGTTATCAACTCAGTAGCTCTTGGTGTTACAGGAGATGTTGTAATAACTGGAAGGTCATTTCTGAACGGTGGATTTCAAACACAGGCTTCCAGTAATGTAAACGGCACTCTTACTGTTACACAGGGTGCAACTGGTGGTACACAGGGAATACTAGTAACTAATGCTGGTGTCGGTGGAACTCTAAGATCTGTAAGTGTTTTTAATGATCAAGCTACCCCTGGAACTCTGATTAGTATGACTAATGGAGCAGACGCTGGAACAATTGCTTATACCGGTACTCAATTTCAACTGTCTCGTCCTCTAAACATTCCTGTTCAAGCCGGTTCTTCAGGTAATCTCACAGTTGGTGGCAATATTCAATCTGCAAATCTAAATACTTCAGGTGGAGTACTTTCTGGAAGCAATATGGTTGCTGGTGCTGATCTTCTTGTCTTTGGTGGTATTTATGGGCAAAATAGTTCCACTACTCCAAACTTTCCTCTTGGTGCTAGAATATCGCAACCCACAAATAGTAGTGGTCCTGGGATAGGTGCAGCGATTCTCAACTGGGATCAAACATTTACACCCGGCGTTGGATACAAACAAGATGGTCCCGGAACTGTGTTCGTTCCCAATGACTGGCAGGGTAATCTAACATATCCTACGGGATTGATTGCTACATTTATCAGCTATGGTATCGGCAACAGTGCATGTAACGCCGTAACTAGAGCGGGTCCTGTTGCTCTGACCACGGGTAACCGAGGTATTCCAGGTATGGCTCAGTTTTTTTTAATTCGTGCTTCTAACAATGTTAATAACGCACTTGTGTATATAATCTGGCAAAATGGCGGTGGAATTGCTGTTGGTTCTACTTTCCCTTCTTAATCAAATCTTCTGTACTAATTTGTGAATACTGAGCGCAGAAACTCCTGAAGCTTCTGAAACTTTTTTCATATCTTGTTTTGTACGAAGTCCCAAGATATGTGCTGTGACTCCAGCTACAATAGTTTTTGGAGAATTTTCAAATTCATCTTCTGATCTACTAGCAATATCATAAAGCAAATCAATAATACGGTCTCTTTGATCTGTATTCAGTTCCAACGAAGCGCACAGTCGTTCTGCAATACCTAGCTGGGTTTGTAGAACGGAATTTTCTACTTTTTGAAATCTGGTTACAGCTTTGCATAATGTACGAACATTAACTTCAAACATCCGAGCAATTTCTTCATAAGTTCTTGAAGCTTCATTTTGGCGACAAGAAATGTACAATGTAGCACCCATCAAAGCTCTTCTGGTTTCTCCACGAACTTTTTGAGCATCTTCTAAGTTTTTGTACAGACCACAAGCATCCATATAAATTGCCTTAGGAAGATGGTAGTGATTACATACGTACTGTATCTTATCAAAGATTCCTAGCCATGAACGATCATTATTAGATGACCAGGTAGACAGTCTTTGCAGTGATTTTAGTTCCGTACTCTTAGTTGAAATTCCACGGAACGAAATTATTGAACCGTAAGAAGAATTAGGGAGAAGTTCAGAAGTTGTGAATCCAACACGAGACTTATCTTCTTTTGAATCTTCGTAGAATCTAGCTTCTGAAGTTTCATCAAACACAGGAAGACCTACAAGACCGCATTGTACACAAACATGTTCTCCATCAACTTGTTCAAACGAATGTTCACACATTTTTTAGGGTTGGATAAAACTATCAACTTCTTTCCGTTTTGGGTGTATAAGATAATGATAAATCAATGATAGATCCATATTGAGGAAAAATTCTTCCAGCATGTTCGCCTAAATAATCTTCATATAAATATTTCAATTTCTCAGTTAATTGATCAATGAATAAAAATACAGCAAAAATAAAAAATATTCCTGAAATGAAACCGTCAACAAGTGTATCTAACCCTTTACGAACAGGAACAAAGGGTTGTAACTTTTCAATATATTGAGCTGACCAAAAAGCAATATTAGCAATAATAACTACTTCTACAGTAACTTCTGTGATCTTATAAAGTTCCGATCGTTTTTTCCAATCATCATTAAATTCATCAAAGATGTGGTAGAATACATAAGAAATTAGAGCACCAAATACTGTGTACATAATCGCTAATAATGAAGCGTTTATAGTTACATACAAAGCTTCTTTCCATGACATGCGCATCTTATATTCTACGGTTGAATAAATAAAAAAATGTTCCTGCTTGTGCGAGCAAACCTACAGCAGAAGATGCTAAATCCATATTCACACTAAATAATGTGAAAACTCCACCTTGTTGTTGTCCAACACGAGTCTTATTAAGGTCAACTCTTTCAAAAATACCAATATTAGTACTCAATTGAACTAGATTGTATAAAAACATCCCAAATGAAGCCGCAGCAATTAGGAGAGGAGCATACATAACCTTAGAACCCTTGTACTTTTTAGCGTAGAGGAAATAGAGAGATGCTAAAGCAGCAAAAACACCTAAACTATTGGTAGCAATACGCACAGGGTATGATACAGATATATCCATTTTTTGTTCAGAGTAATCTTTGGCTCCTCCGAGTAGTTTTCCTGCTACTGGTTTTCCAACTTCAACGGGAGTTAATTGAGCTTGGCTATCTGCCCCCAGAAAAATTAGTGTCGTTACACACAACGCAAAAGAAGAAAACACTAAAAACGCAAGAAGAAACCGGTACATTTATAAGAATTCGGGATTATAAATTTGGGGACGATAATTGGTAGTTAACACAGTTTTTCCGAGATCGCGAGTCTTTACAGGTTTCAACCATGAAATAAATAAATATTTTTCTTCTACATGCCATACCCAGAATCCTGCTCTATGTAATTCATTCATCAGATAATCTACAGCGTCCTTGAACGCAAACAAAGGATACCCGAAGACAAACGAAGGAACTTCAAATAAGATGTAAGGAGCACTAGCATTTGATATTGCTTGTTGCCGAACTTTTCCTTCTATCTGGGCTAATACAGGTTTCATAGCTGCCATCTTGTACAAACGATGTTCTTCTTGCTGATCCCATACGTCACGAGCTTTCATCATCTTGTACTACTTATTATTAAATGCAAAGGTTTCGTATCCTTGCTTTAGGCGGAGGAGGAACAAAAGGATTTTTAGAAGTTGGGGCTTTGGAACTTTTAGAAGAACGAGTTGGACCATTACACGAACATTTTACTGAAGGTGTATACGGATGTTCAATTGGATCTATTTTGGGTACAGCTGTAGCTTTTGGTGTACCGGTAATTAAAGTACGTGAATTATTTAAACAATTTCCAGTTTCTGAATTGTTTAAATTAGACATGAATATTGGCGATATCATAGCCAAAAAAGGTATTTTTAGTATGGACTATCTTGAATCAAAATTAATTTCAGCGTTTAATTCTATACAAATTCCCATTGAAAAGAAAAATATTGGAGATGCTTTAGTACCATTGAGAATTCAGGCTTCAAATATTAGTAAAGGTATTCCCACAATCTTTCAAAAAAATGTTCCGGTTGTCAAAGCTATTCTGGCATCTTCATGTATACCCTTTGTATTTCGTCCTCAACAAATTAATGATTCATTGTATGTAGATGGTGGGTTCTTAACTAACTTGCTCATGACTACAATCCCAGAAGCTGATCATGAAAAAACTTTGTGTTTTTCTATTATTCATTCAGATCCACATATTACTCCAGCAAAATTAAAAACAATGAATCCAGTAGATTATGCTTACAAAATGTACAAAACATCTTGCTTATACGAACGCAAAAAGACACCAATTAAAAACAATCTGGATTTGTTTTATGATAAAGGTAATGGTCTAACTTCATGGACAACAGTTGAACAAGATGAAATGATCTTAGTTGGGCGTACTCTTACTCAAAACTTTTTGACCGAGCGCGGCTACTAAGAATGCGTCAAAGTTTAACGGATCAGGAACAGCTTTTAATTCAACGACTCGATCATGTGTTTCCAGTTTGAATGTAGGATAAGCTTGGATCTTGTACAAAGAAGCCTTGCCCTTATTTGCTTCAGCGTTCACGTCTTCGAAGGATACTGTGTAACCCCCATAAGTTGCCGGATTATTCTTTAACTGTTGTTGAAAAGATTTCCAAGGAGCTGTGGCACTTTTACACCACGGACACCACGATGTATAAAAAAACATAAATCTAGCTTGTTGAGGTTCCAAGCCATTATGTTCCAAAGGCGGATCTTCGATAATAAGTTTTGATGCAGGGAAGTTTCCGGTAATCAGACGATACCCAGCAATAGTTATACCAAGAATAGCAAGAACTATAACTAGAGACAACCATATCTCTGTCATTTACGAAAGTTAGGATATAAAAGTTTGGCTTCTTGTTGCCTCTTAGCAAACCATAGACGATACGCTTCTACTTGTGAGACCCCTTGGGCAAGTTTGGATGCGATCCACCATGTTTGGCGTTCTGGTTCCCATGGTTTGGGTTTGATTCGATACCAGCGTCCCTGATACCTGAAAATCCGAACCATTTCTTGAGACGTTTCCAGAGGGACGGCGGTTTCGAGAACTGATTCCATTGTTTAATTGTGTACACGTTACTCATAGATAGGTTACATCGTGAACATATAGGAACAAGATTTTGGATAGTTGTAGCACCGCCGTGAGATTCAGGAACATCATGGCCACACTGAAAATCAAAAACAGTAATCCGATTCTCACACCACACAATTCGACATTTACGTTCAAAACGGCGTCCCATATGAACTAGCCATACCTGTTCACGCAAAGCTTTTGGAATTTTATCCTTCATTGTAGGTTAAGGGTTCTTCATCTAAAATGGATTATTTTCATGCTACAAATAAACTGAAAAACAATGGAAGCATACGACAGGTACGACCGCGTGACAGAAATTGTCAGACAACTCAATGCCTCTCCTGCTAGGAAGGCAATGGAGTGGTACGACAACCATTCTGACTTAATGAAATACTATCGAGAAAACTTGGGACTTTATTCCGAGTTGCATCCCGAAATTCAGGACCCAACATTCAGAAAAAAGTTGGAATGTCTCGATACTCTACACGACAAACTACTCATGGAATATAATACCCATCGGTGGTTCTCGGATTATGATTATTTGAGGTATAACGAAACAATTTTGTGGATAGTTGATTGGATTACATCTGAAGATGAACTGTGTGAACTCCTAGTTGCGGTAACGCTTTAAGCAGGGAAACCTACGAGGCCAGCACCAATACCGAATCCGGCACCAGTGCGTGCGGAAGCTCCTACAGACGGAGCATAAATATCAAGGATGGCGAATGTACATAGGGCAACCAGAGAAATCATGGCGATCTCGGAGAGTTTAAGAACCTTTCCGGGGAGTAGGTAGGCGGCAACGGCTACTGCCAGACCTTCCAGAGCGTACTTTACGGCACGAGTCATTAAATCACCCATCATTGAACTATCCATTTATATTCAAGAAAGGAATAAAAGTTAGTAATAATGAGGATAACGTATCGTTCGTCCATCGATGACGACGTAAAAAAGAAATGGAAGATTTTTAACGCCGGCGAACGTCAGTTTGATTTTTACTTAATGTCCTATTTGAACTCTCCTGATGGATGGTCGCAAAAAGGTTATACCTTTGAACCTGATACCCATGGCCATGTACAAATTACTCTGTCATCAACAAAGACTATTAAGAAAGTATGTGGAGTTCCTGGACTATCCTGTGCTGAACTTGGAGGACGACGAATGTATCTCAATGCCGAACGATGGTTCCGTGGTGCTCCAAAATCAGAACTCAAATTAGAAGATTACCGACAATATATGGTTTCACATGAAATGGGTCATATCTTAGGTCATGATCATAAAAAGTGTCCCTGTCACGGATGTCGCGCTCCGATAATGATGCAACAAACTCTGGGTCTCCAAGGCTGTTCACCGAATACAAATGTCAACTATAAATAAAATGATGTGTGAAAAGAAACCTTTTGATGTTGGTATTGCAGTATTCATTATGACAATTGTTGTATTTGCTTTTGGATCGACGTTTTATGGTCTGTATCGGTATACGTTTGATATGGTAAAAGATGAACAAAAATATACTCCTTGGTTTGTTACAAATCATTTAATTCTGGCTGGAAATATTTTACAAGTAGCTTCTTTGCTTGGAGTTCTCTATTTTACACAGTTTATTACTAATTCCTTAGCAAAAATGTTTATTGTTGCTTCAATCTTTCTCTTAATGATTATTGTTCTCTATTTGACAAATTATGACTTGAATGACAAAGCTTCTTCGTGGGCTGGAATGATTATGTTAGTTATTGACTTGTACATTAAAGTAACTGCTATTTTTATGGGATTTGGTGTTTGCTCTTTGGATCAAGTTCCTGGTTCTTTAGCTGCAATGGGAAGAACGCTTGGTGGTAAACGACGTTAATTTCTTTTGGGTAATGTAAATGGACAAGATAGGATACACAATGTTTACAGCTCTAGGAGTCTGTTTAATTGGAGCCGGTCTAGCCTTTCAGATTCTGTACATTGAACATAATCAAAATGATGATCTAGGATATCTACCACATCAAATTGTTTCTATTATTTTTAATACCACAGTTGTACTCTATCTTCTGTTCAATTTGATGGTGTACAGACCTTTTGAATCTCAAATAGCTATAGGAGGATCATTACTGGCACTATTAGTTGGGTTTGCTATGGAAATTTATTCAACACAGTTTACAGTTTCTCCAGCAATGCAAGGAGTTTCTTACGCTTTTGCCGGTATCAATGCTCTAGTTCGCCTGTATCTCCTCATCAGTATACGATGTGGTTCTTATACTACATCAATTCCTGATGCTGTAAAAAGATTATTGGACGCGGCTAAAGCAGATCCTAGATTACCGGGAGCAGAGACACTTTCTAAAGAAATAAAGAGAGAAGCAGCTGCTCAAGGAGCTCAAGTTTCAGAAGTAGATCCTGTACAATTATGGAATAAAATTTCCTCTTCTATCGGAGCAGAACTTAAAAAGATCCCAGATCCTGAACTATCTAGATCAATTAAAGACCAAATTCAAAAATCTATTGGTTTACCTCCTAGACAACCTCAAGGAACTCAAGGTGGACGTAGACGTTAGAAATGGCTTTCATAAAGTGAACGTGTACAAGTAAAATGCCCGAGACCCTTGATAAAACGGACCTAGACGGAAAAGTGATTGATTATCTCGAAGAGGATACGGAAATTCCTACGCAGAGATATGGAATCATCTCTTTTCTTTCTCCCGAAAAAGTTATTAAACAGAAGTCTCAGTTTATGCACGAGAAGTTCATTCAGTGGCTGGAGTACGAATGGAAGATTGAAGGTATGGAGAGATTTATGGATTTTATGGCAAAGAAGTATTCTCTGAAGATCGATGATCTGATGAAAGATCTTCAGGAGTTTACCAAAGTCCATAATGCCGATATCAAGGCAACCGATATTATGGAAAAGTATCAGGTATTTCTTCTCAAATGTGAAAAGGATCTGGAGACTGAATTCACGGAGCGTAACGAGTTTCAAACGAATGTACGTGGAGTCAAGATCCGTCGTGTTTTTGCGAATCTAGAAGAAGCCCAGATGTATTGCAAAGTACTTCAACGTAAGTATCCTCGTGATAATCTGTACCTTGGAAAGGTAGGATGCTGGCTACCTTGGGATCCTTCTGAACACGTAATGCCTGAAGTTGAATATGCTGAGAAAGAACTGAACGAGATGATGCGTAAGTACAAGGAGAATGAGATGAACAAGGACATCTTCTTTGAAGAACGCAAGAATGAGAAGATCGAACAACAACGCAAAGATAATGCCAAGCACAAGGCCGAGCTAGCTGATAAAGGACAGGCAGAACTCAAAGATGTAGCAACAGCACTAGAGAATGCCCCTATTCATCCTGCTGAAGGGGGTCTTCGCGAAGAATTAGATTAGTGCGTTAAGAATAAATATGGATCCCAATGCTCCTGAATTTGTTCCACAAGCAGAACGTGAACTAGAAGCAACGGCAACATCTGTAGCGGAGACAGCTTTAGCAGGTGAAGGTCGAGGTAGACGTCGTAAGTCTCGTAAGTCTCGTAAGTCTCGTAAGTCTCGCAAGACTCGCTCTCGCAGACGTCGTAGAGGAGGAAGTAGTTGTTCTGGAATATAAACATAAACTTACATAGTAAATAATGAAGTTCTATCACTTGTCAGATAAACCATTTACTAAACTCCGAAAGCGGAAATTAGGAATTGGATTTAAACCTTCTGGAATATGGTTAGCTCCTTCTGGAGTATGGAAAAAATATATTCAAGAAGAGTTAGGAGGAGAGATTCCTAAGTACGAATATGAATTTGATATTGATATGAGTAAAGTTTTAACCTTAAATACGTACAAAGATATTTCTGAATTCCAAGAAAAATATAAAGATAAAATTTGGAAATTTAATCAATATAATATTAATTGGGATCTTGTAAAAAAAGATTATGATGGCATTTATATTAAAAATGCTCAAATCAAAAAAGCTCGTGATGAATTTATGTGGTATTCTATGTTTGATATAGAATCAATTTGTGTATGGGCTAACCTTTCTTCACCCAAACTTGTGGACCCTTCTTAGTTTGTAATTTTGCCGCATCAAATTCATCACCTGCTAACATTGTGGAACTAAACGGTTGATTTCCTTGCCAGAGACTGTCATCGCATAAATGGAAGCTAGGATGATCACTAGCTTTATACCAAAATACTTGATCTTCTAGTTTATTGGATTGTACACCGTTCACAATGACAAGACATTCAAAACGTTCTGTACATTGATCCATAAATTGAGAAAACATATCAAATGTTGGAAACATACCAGCATAATTCTCGTAAATTCTTTTGCGATTGGAAATATTATTTTCTCGCAAAATAAAGACGAAATCAATATTTGTACGTAAATTTGGAGGAACACCTAAAGGATATTGCATAGTAATCATGGTAACCATATCAATGTGACGACCATTCATAAAAATGTATCGTGTAGATTCTTCATTAATCCAAGACTTATCATATAAACAATCATCCAAAATAAGAAACGCACGAGGATCTAATTGAGAATTACCACCTCTCTGTTTCTTTTCATGATTACGTTGTTGTTTGACTGCTAACTGTCTTTTAATAGCATTCATTACAATTTCAGGTTTATATTTATCATGAATTAACTTAGAAGGAACCATTTCTTGAAAAAAAGGATTTGCTACTTCTGTACCTGAAATCACAGTTCCTACAGGAAAACATTCACGTGTATTTGCTAAAATATCTCTAACTAAGAAAGACTTTCCTGTATCCTTCTTTCCGATAAGAACAATCATTGGAGACTTTCTAGAATCGATCTCACAACGTTCCACAATCGTTTTAATCGAGAACTTCTTAATTTCAAAGTTCATCGCGGTAAGATTACTTAATCCTTAGTGTATAAAAGAATATAATGAAACGTAAGTCAGAACTACGTTGTAATCCGATACCCATTCAACTTTCAAGAGGTGTCCCAAAAAGTTCCATGTTTGGAGTTCAAAAATTACAAGCATTTTTTCCTCCTATTGAATGTTTATTTAAGACTGAAAAAGTAGAAAAGGTTTCTGAATATGGTATCAAGTTTCCTGATGTAACTATTAATGGTGAAACAGCTTGTACTCCTTCAGGAGATATTGCCATTCATCCAAAAATTACAATGCTCTTGAATCCCTATAAATGGATGAAAGGAATTAATTTAGAACTACCTTCTTCTACAGAAGATGCTGCTGAAGTTCATAAAAAGCTACAGTCTCCTCATAATGCCGCATATGTTGGATCTTTACTCAATTCAGTTCTTTCTTTGTCAAAGTGTCAACATTTCCCACAAGTCTTTGGGGTCTACACAGGAGTTTCTGATGAATTTACACTAGATATCTCAGATGACTACGAAGAATTGTGTGAACGTCCATGGTTTTCCCGAAATATGGGAAAAACGTTCACAATAAAATTAGATTCGGCTGGTGAACAAATTAAGTACACGCGTTCTGCTCGTTTACCTCTAGAATTATGTGAAGATATAGAACTTGATGATATTAAAGAAATTCAAGGTATTCCTTCAGAAGAGACAGTTTCTACCGAGTTTCAAAAAGTATTTGAAGAAGAAGAATGTTCAGAGCCTGATTCTGAATCAGACTTATCAACATCTTACATTTTTGGAATTGAATCAGAGTCTGAATATTCAGTAGATGAAGAAAATGATGAACCTTATGCTTGGGCTACATTCAAGAATGTTCCTGTACAAGTAACTCTGATGGAAAAACTGCAAGGAACATTTTATAAACTGGTAACTGAACATCCAGATCCTCAAAAATGGTATGCCTGGACATTCCAGATTGTCTTTGCTTTAGCATTTGCTCAACGTAATTTTGGGTTGACGCATAATGATTTACATGGCAATAATGTGATGTACATCCAAACATCTAAAGAATTCTTTTATTATTCGAGTGGCGGAACATCGTATAAGGTGCCGACATACGGATACTTATTGAAAATTATTGATTTTGATCGTGGAATTGGATATGTACGTCTACCAGGAATGAAAGAACCTAGATTATTTATGAGTGATCAATTTGAGGTAAATAATGAAGCGGGTGGTCAATATAATTGCCAACCATTTTTTAAAGATTCAGCACCCATAATTAAACCTAATCCTTCATTTGATCTTGTTCGTCTAGCTACATCTATGTTCTGGGATTTGTACCCTGAAGGACCTGAAAAATATGATGATAAATTATTTAAATTATTTATTAAATGGATGACATTGGATGATGGATCATCAATCTTATTTCAGAAAAAGGATCCTAGAATGGATAGATTTTATGGGTTTGCTTTATACAAAGCTATTGCCCGCTTTTGTCGAGATGCTGTTCCCAGAAAAGAGTTGGCAGAATTCACAGACTTTGTAGGATCAATTCCAGCAGGAGAACTTCCTCTCGTATTAGATAATTAAAACTTTAGTAAGGAACGTACAGATCCATGTATACCATTCAAGGCTCCCAAAAGACCTAGAGAAGCAAGAAGAATCTGCCACCATACAACATGTTGTTGAACTCCTATAATCAAATTGTATAAATTCCAGCCTAACGCAGTTAAAGACAATACAAGAATAATTGTCCAAAAGGTACTCATTTTATAAAATGGATTGTAAAAAAGTAAAAATTGGGACTACAAAAAATGAACGTTACAATGTATGCACGCCTAGGCGACAGAACACTTTCTATTTCTGGCAGGACACCGCGGAATAATCCGGGTAGAACTGATCAGAGATATATGAAACTGCTGGAAAAGAATGGACTCAGTCTGGAAACTGTCCAGACGTTCATGCACATTGAACATGTAGGAAAAGACATTCTCTTTTCGTACATGTTTTCTGAAAAGTTTGGTGGATGGATATTTTCTGTTAATCATGGCAAGACATCTGTGTGCTACGGCCCAATGACATTTGAGGAAACACAAAAAGAGACTCTGGATATCTGTGTACGCATGGGTGTCTGCTATTAGGCCTACCTTGGGTGGTCTATATGGCTTATGTGTATTCCTTTTTAATAGGAACACAATTCGCCGTTTCTATAATATTTATACTGAGGACAAAATCCAACCGCTGTCTGATGAAAGATTTCTACACGAAAGTTTGGAAACATTTTAGATTTCGTGATTGCTTCTTCTTCTGTCAAATAAATCGTCAAATCTTCCCATTCAGCACCATTGGGAACTAGAACATAGAGATACATTTACTGGTATACATTTAGTGTGTTTAGATCAGCGTTTTCCGGATGTCCATACAATATATGCTAAAAAGAGTCCAAAAAAGTTTTTAGAAAAGAGATCAAGTATATTGTATCCAGTGTTTTTAAGTGTGTACGGCATGACTGCAAATATAATTAGATTAGATTAAAAAGTAGGTTTACCTACAAACATTTCTTGGATCACAGGACCTTCGGCAACTTCTTTAATAAGTTCAACAGTTTCTGGACTCTGAGTTACATATACAATACCACCGGACATCAATCCACCAAATACCATGAGTTTTACTGCCGTAAACCAATCAATTTGTTCTTGCTTAGATCGACGATCCAGAGCGTACAAGATGAAACTGACAAGAGCAACACCAACAGAAACATAAACAATCCACATTTTAATGTTTTCCAAAGAATCAGTTTAAGGATTTAAAACGAGGTCACTATCTTCAACCTTAGACTCAAGTTCGGCTAGAGCATCTACTTCAGGAACTACGACTTCTTGTGGTTTTTCATCTAAGTCTGTAATAGAAATACGATCTTCATCTTCAGTTAAATTTAGTGGAGGCAGTTCTGCTTCAGAATCAGTTTCATCGGAATCCGTATCAGGAATATCTTCGAATATCACAGACTTTGATTCTGAGACTGGGGGTTCTACAGGTTCAGAGAAATAAGACTTCGCAATAACTTCCCAAGGCAAAAAGGATCGAACAACATCATCAATTGTACGATCAATAATCTGTTCAACTTCTTGACGATTACGAGCTTGTTGTTCAGAAGAAACGCCCTGAGTCTTGAATAAGAATGCTGATTGCCATAATTTTCTAGCACTCTGCTTATACAATTCGTGAATGAACTTTGTTACATTAGGACGGTCAAATTCAACTTTAATCTGAGATGAAGCTCCACGATACTGTAGGGCTGCGAAAGATTTCATATAGGCTAAGAATACTCCAAGCAGAAGGTCATCTAAGTATGTACACTTGGAACTTCTAGTAATTCGTTCTACTTCTTCGCCCAAAGTAGATTCTGACCATTCAGGGATCTTGGTAACCATATTTTGGAATGTTCGAATAACTTCAGTAGGTTGATTATTGCGATCACATAATTTTTGAGCAGTATCTTTAACACTCCAGAATCCTTCAGCAAGGCACGGAACCAGTAAAGTTGCCAAATGTTCTCGAAGATGAATCTTAGCAGTTTCACTCATTTATGATTCTTCAGTATGTAAAAACGGATTGTAAAAACGTAGGAAACTACTTACATACAAGATAGAAATGCCAGGCCCTAATAAGATGCAAGAACTCATTAAGAGGGCAAAGGATGCGGCAGCAGCAAAAGCTACATCAGCAACAGAAACTAAGGTCAAGCCTGTCAAGAGTGACCCGGTAAAACCTAAGTAACTGATTTGTTGGTGGGAATTCGTGAAAACGGATTTTTACCTGAACTAGAATATACTATTAGAAAAGTAGAAATGGCCAAGAATATTGATGCGCTAAAGCAAGAGTTTGCTGAGCTCCTCAAGAAGCTTGAGGCTATGGAAGCACGGGTTACTTTGCTGGAGTCTAAACCCGCAAAGAAGCCCAAGGAGAAGGCCGAGAAGGCTGAGAAGCCCAAGGCCGAGAAGCCCAAGGCTGAGAAGGCCGAGAAGGCAAAGCCGAACTGTCCAAAGTTCACGGCTAAGATCAAAGAGGAGTTCTCCAAGGTAATCGGCGACGACTACCCGGAGGACGAGAAGGAGCAGGAGACCCTCAAGAAGGAGTTTCAGAAGTATGCTAACGCAATACCTGCAGAGCAGTATAACACCGTAGAGTTTGCCACGCACGTTGCAAACTTTATGTCAAGCAAGACGCCATCAGTTGCCTCCATGGGAGGCGGTGCTGGTTCCGGGCTAAAGGTTATGACACACTCTGACCTGGTAGATGTACAAAGCGAGGTCGTCAAGACCGATGTTGTTGGCGTCTATCTTCTGGACGGAGCTCAGGTAACTGGGCCCCTGCGTGACGAAGAGAAAGAAGACTTGGTCACAAAGACATTTGGAGGTAAAGAGTATGACGTAGACGAGGCTTCTGGCCGCGTTTACGACAAGGATACCGAAGAGTTTCTGGGCTTTGCTCGCATCAAAAGCAAAAAGTTTGATGGTCTGATTGCCAACAAGTAAAGGGTTAAACCCTTTTTTATCTGGAGCGTCGCATAAATCCAAAGATTAAAGCTAGAGGAAGGATTATATAAATCCATGAAGTTCCAAATGAAAATAATGTTATTAACGCTAAAACAACTCCGGCACCCACATTTTCATATGTTACACCAGTCTCAGATGTACTCTGATATCCAAAAATATAATTTCCAGTCTTGTAAGCATCAATAACTAAGAGACCCACAAAAAAGAAAAAGATTGATGACCATACGTATTGCATAAAGCTCCATGTATGATTGACTTTTTTCTTTGATGACTTAGCGTTTGGTGCTGAAAGTTTTACTTGCTCACCAGATTTAAACTTATCTAAATTTTTATGTCCACCGTTTACTCGATATTGTATTTGAAGAATTTGTTTGTCAGAACCCGGATTAGGATCTGGAATACCCAAAGATTGTGCCGATACAACAAAATCTAATTCTCCAGTTTGTACTAATCCTCGAACTTCTGTTGTTACATCAACAAACTGTGTATCTACACCATATGTAGCTTTTACGATAGTCAGACCATCTTCATTTATTTGTTCTGTTCCTGTAGCTCCTCCAATCATTCCCTTTATGATGAGAACACGACATTTCCGATTCCACGGAAAACTCTGAGAAAGTTATATGATTCTACATGCGTAGTTACTGTGTACGAATAAGGCACAGTTTGTTGCACTGTACGGTTAATCGTAAAAATAACTTCTTCAGGATTGTACTGTGAAGGATCTACCACGATAGTTGGACGAGGATTGAACGCTGTAGATTTCAAAATACATACGGATGTTCCTTGACTTGCTGGTAGAACAGGGGGTTCCAAGGTAGATATACGTAATGTAGTTGAATTAAACATAGATCCATTTGCGTGACCAGAAGGTTGTTTCTCATGATCTAGAGCAAATGAATACATGTAGACACCGGGTAAAGGAGCACCTTCAACATGTTTATAATTTTGTAGAAGACTGTAAAATGCTACTGTCTTAGTTTCTTCACGATTCTTTCCATCAAAGATTATAGTAGCTTCAACTAGATTATCTCTCAAGGCTACATTAGAACCCTGTTGTTGCCCTGAAGAATAAATAGATGTTATAGGAGTTGATCCAACTTGTTTTAATGTTGGAGGCCCTAGCCAATTTGTATAATTATCGTAATCATTATTTGCTAAGAAATCAGAACGTTGTGCTGTCCATACAATACGAGTACACAGATTAGTCATTACAAGTTCTACATCTGTTGATGGACCACGTACACCCTGTCTAGTTACTGGACGTAAGTCTTTGATAATATAAGAAGTATCACTCTTAGCAAACTGAGCCATTTCAGCATCATTCAAAAAGATATAGTTTGCTTGTACAGATGGACGCAAAGACCAGGATGTTAATGAAGGATTTAGTGGACTTGCGTCAACATTTGGTGGACTCAGAAATCTGTTCATTGCGTACAAAGGATTAGCGGGATTTGGTCCTATACGTTGACGAAATGTCGGACTTGCGGGATCTACATCGCGTACCGTAAACAATTGATAAATAGAAGCAAATTCAACTACAATTTCAACATCAGAATACTGTAAGGCAATTAAGGGCAATGCTGCTCCGACATCTTCACAAAACCAGAAATGTAGCGGAATCATTAATTCACGTCCTAAAATAGATGGAGCGGCTTGAGCTCCTGGACGAGAAATAGAATGAGGATATTGATTGAATCGTCCGTACGCATTAGCAGGATCTTTTACTTCAGGAATATTACCAACCATTCTGTCAACTTTTAGACGCATAGTTCCATTATGACTTAAATATGAGTACAATTTCATCCATTCTCCAGAATGTGTCACAATAGCTGTACCGTTTATGAGCAAGGACACAGAATTGATCATATTGTAACCCAGATTATCAATCCATTCAAATTCATAACCAGTAGCAAATCCTGGTGTAGTTGGATTCACGGGAGAATAAATATCAGGAATCGTAACATTCACATAACAATCGTGAACTAATTGTGCGTTTCTGTCAACCTTACATCTCAGACTCTTAGGTTGAGTGGGAAGCAGATTTAAGTTCACAGATCGAAAATTGAGAACAAAATGTTCCATCGCAAATTCAGTATGGCGCTTGTACACTGATTTGAAATGTGTAAAGGACGGTTGACCAGTTACAAGCTGATCTTGAGCACCTTTATTGACTAATTGCATTAAGCCACCAGGCATTTCTTATTATTAGTTGTACGATAGTAAAACTAGAACATATCTACTTGAACTGCTAAATCTTGTAAACTATTTCCATTTACATCCATATATACATTCAGGTAATCACCTACTGCGAAATCTTTAGATCCATCGTAAAACGTTTTAGATAATGAGGGAGTTACTGATGTTAATGTAACTGTAAAAACTGTTGGATTACTTAGTAGAGATCCACCTGTGGCACCTTTACATACAGTCACAGTTACAGTATCTGGATTCGTTAGAGAGTTACAAGAAACAGACAATCCAGATAAAATTGCTGGTTGTTGAACTCTGTATCGAGCCACAGGTGTAGTAACATCCGGATAGGCATTTCCACCTCCTGCAAATGCAACTGTTCCGGGCCATAAGTATCCTTTTGCATTATTGGGAGCAGTTCCTTTTCCACAATAAAAAATAGTTGTTGGATAAACATATGTACTAAATGGTTTGGTTCCTGCTGCTTTATTAACTAAATCTACTCCTGGACCAATTTGGATTCCTCCTGAAGCTAAATAACTAGGATCTGTTATCGATGAAGGGAAAGACTGTAAAATATCTGAAGATGTGTATGAACCAGATTGTCTTGGACCGTGTATACTAGTTGCGCGTAATTGAATAGATCCAGTTAAACCGGGTGCTCCAGGATCTACAGTTTCAACACCAACATAAGATCCCGCGGACGCACTATCTAAAGGCGTAGCTACATAAATATTAGTGTCTCGAGTGGAAACTTGATTTGTTCCGTTAACTAAAATACCTCGTTTACTTCCTGATCCATTAGATTTCACGTTGATAGTTGATCCTTTAATAGCATTGAATGAAAACGTAGATTCGGTAAGTGGTCCAGTACCGCCACATACCACACCATACACACTACTTGATCCTGAAGTATTGGCCCCCGAATTATCTACCGTTAGAACAGAAGTTCGTAACTTAGATGTTTGCGTAGATGTTCCTTCAAATGCAATTCCTATTAACTCATAATGGCTTGCGGAAGTTAATTTCAAAGTCAAATCTTCAACTCGACAATTTTCACCCATTTTCAATAAAGTTGTATTTCCAGTAACGCCTAGCATCTGAAGTGTACACGTTTGAACATTTAATCCTCTCAATGCGATCTGATCAGATAATGTTATTCCGTGGGTTAAATTGTACGTTCCGGGCATAACCCATACTGTAGTTCCAGTAGTACCAGATGTTCCAAATAAGGCAGCTTCTACTGTTTGATACGGAAGACCTCCAATAGAAGCTAGTCCATCATCGCCGTACACTTGATCAACTAGTAAGACATTTCCCAATTCAATTGTCCCAGTAGGACCCGTAGGACCTGTTGTTCCGGTAGTTCCGGTAGTTCCCGTAGGACCCGTAGGACCTGTTGGACCTGTATGACCCGTAGGACCTGTT
>Ga0214923_10000214_pt1 | contig 90024 bp, 95 predicted proteins | sample LL1510_MetaG_FD_177993 | JGI IMG/M metagenome (GOLD analysis project Ga0214923, IMG submission 177993) | Freshwater microbial communities from Lake Lanier, Atlanta, Georgia, United States - LL-1510 | ecosystem: Environmental > Aquatic > Freshwater > Lake | place: USA: Georgia | collected... | reverse complement strand
TGACAAGTTTTTCGCTCCATGTGAGGGATTCCAGATAGGGCCATAAGGAGATCAGGTCGGCCTTCTCCTGATGAGCTAGGTTGACGGCATGGGCAATGGTGATGTCGGAGAAGCGGGTATCGGCATCCACAAAGAGGAGGTAATCGCCCTTAGCTTCCTGTGAGAGTTGATGACAAGCCCAGGGTTTTCCGACCCATCCCTCGGGCAAAGGCTTGCCGGAGAGTAGACGGATTCGGGAATCACCTTTGGCCCTTTGTTGTACGAGTTGGGCGGTTCCATCGGTTGAGTGGTCATCCAGGACGAGAATTTCAAGGATCGGATAATCGCTATCGGAAATCGTGCTCAAACATGGGCTGAGCCGAGATTCTTCGTTCCTTGCGGGGATGAGAACTGAGACTCGGGGAGAGGGGTGATGGAGAGACGTAATTTTGGGAAAACGAAAGGTTCTTAGATTGAAAAGGTAGTTGAGAGTGATGATCAGGAGGCCCCCAAGGATAAAAATATGGAGAAGTTCGAACGATAACACCCCACCACCTTAGCAAGCCACAGTGCCATGAACAAAGATTATGCAACTGCAGTAGGGTCCTAGATTACGACTTTTTATATATATAATCTTAAATATATAAAACTTTAACCAACAACAGGATGCATAGTGAATTATTAAAACTTCTTGCCAGAGCAGGGGTTTTTCACATACTGTTGTTACTCAATTATGAATAAGTTTTGGAAGAATCTTAACTGTTTGGCTTCGGATCACCCGTTGCCTCCCGCTCTCGTTTCCATTTTTAAGAATGCTTTAGGGGAGGACTCCACCTCCTTGAAGTATCTGACCTTTGTTCTCTCTCCGAATGGCCCTGGAGGCCAGATCGACCGAGATATTTTGGAGGAAAACTTCAATATGGTGGATACGGCTCGTAAATATCACCTTTCCTTGCCTGAGGTTCAGAAGGCGATTCAGATGTTTGTCGAGCGTCGGGCCATCCCTGTAAGGGAAGGTGCACCGACCAAAGAGGTGGGTGGATTGAATGGTCGTAACGGCCATGGCGATGAGTCTACTCGTAGGTTGCCGCCTCCCTTGGGACCTTATCCTGTCTGTGGTGCAACCATCTCCCGCTTGGATTCCCGACGGAGCGATGGGGGAGAAGTTGTAGAGGTGGGCGAAGGCTACGCCATGGTCTACTGGGCCAAAGCTGCCAAAAAGACCAAGGTATCCATTGCTCGTCTACGGGACGTTCGTCTCTTTAAGGTTAAGTCTCCCGCAGGTGCGGATGATGGCAGCGCGGCTAAGGCAAAGCGAAATGGCCACTCCTCAAGCAAAAGCAAGCGGAATGGGCTGATCTCGAAAGTGCGCGCACGTTCGACCGGTAAATCGGTCGTCCGGCTTGGTGCCAAAAAGCGTCGCTAAGCCGTTTCTGGGGGAATCCCCAGATCCTTGGCTCTCCTCTCAAAGATTATATCCACCCTACGTATGGTCTGAGGTATTTGGGCGTTCTTCTCCCGTCGAAGTGGATCTGGGCGCTGGAGACGGGGTTTACGCGGAGGCGCGAGCGAAACGTGAATCGGATAGAAATTTCGTAGCGGTCGAGAGACTTCTGGGGCGTGCGACAAAGATTGCCAAGAAGGCGATTCGAAATCAGCTCACCAATCTTAAGGTTCTAAGGCTCGAATCATCGTACTTTATAAAAAACCTCTGTTCTGAATCATCGTTAGACGCGATCACAGTTCGATATCCGGATCCTTGGCCTAAGAGACGACATCACGAGAATCGGTTGCTTCAAAAAGAGTTTTTTGAACATGCGGCTCGAGCCGTGATTTCAGGCGGTTGCATTAAACTTACAACCGATGATCGTGAATATTTCGAGTGGGCCCAGAGAGAGGCGGAAAAGTGCTCCGCTTGGGTTCGAGACCTTTCATGGACTGGCGTCGATGAGCCTACGAGTGAGTTTGAGGAGCTTTTCGCCAAGGAGGGCCGTGAAGTGTATCGCAAAGCTTGGCGTAAACGTTAATTAGGTAGACTTGCTTAAACGTTCCACCTTTTCCCCTTGAAGCAGATCCCGTGCGGCAAGAAGGTGGAAAAGAGTTTTTTGAGGATTTGGACAGCGAACTAAGGCAGGTAGGATCTCTTCTGGTGTGAGGTTCCCCATCGGGCGTCCAGGGAACCAGTGGCCTCCTTGTCCGAGTAAGTTGTATCGCATTCTCGCGTAGTCGACCAAGTCGTAAGCACAGGCCAGATTGTGGAGACGCAAAATTTCTCGGAAGTTGGCCTCTTTTGGGCATGCGTCCCAGCTTGGTAATCCTTCGTCCCAACTACTCCTCCAATCGGGAGGATGAGCTTCATTCCAGAGGTGCTGAAGTCGGTGTTCAATTGGGGGCAGAAGAGAAGTTGTCTGATCGAGCTTGGAAAGCGCGCGTACGTGTTCATCGAAGTCGGTCGGACGGGCGGCTCCGATGGAAAGGGTGTGGATGTGAGGGTTTTGAAGGCAAAAAAGCGTGTTGAACTCCATCGGGGAAAGGGGGGATGTGGCTTGGGTAAGTTTTCTGGGGGGCTGATAGAGCATTCCGCCCTTGTCATTCGGGCTGATAATAAAAATCCCCATGTCGTTCTTTTGTGCAGCGGCAAGTGAGGGGGTGTGTTCCTGAAAAATGTAGTACCAGTGAAGATTCACGTAATCGAAGCGACCTCCTTGGCACAGCTCCTCAACCAGTTCGGGAGATCCGTGAGTCGAGAAGCCAACCCATCGACAAAGACCCTGCTTCTGGAGCTGACGGGCTCGATCCAGGCAACCCCCGGGTCGTAGAGACCACTCCAAAAGCTCCCTTTGATTGATTCCGTGAAGTGAAAATAGATCTACGAAAGGGAGGTCGAGCCGGAAAAGAGAGGTCCTAAATATCTTTTCAAAGTCGTCTGGGTTGGCTTGAGGCGATACTTTGGTCTGAAGAATAAAGTTATCTCTCGGAATATTCATTAGAACGGGGGCGAGTTGAGCTTCCGAGGTCCCATATCCGCGTGCCGTTTCAATATGGCGAATTCCCAGTTCAAGGGCGCGATGGATGGTTTTTTTGAGGTTTTCCTGATTTTCAGCAGGAATGGGTTTAGGGGGTTCCTCGTCCCACCGATGCTGAAAGCGCATGCCTCCACACGTAAGGACAGGCATCGGTAGTTCGGTTCGACCGAACCTTCGAGTTGGAATCATTCTCCGGCGAATTCCAGTAGAGCGTGAAACTTGATTCCGATCTTTTCGAGCCGTTTCCTTCCGCCAAGGTCGGGAAGATCCACAAGGAACGATCCCGCTTCCACGACAGCACCCAAGGTTCGGAGAAGCAGAACGGCAGCTTCCGCCGATCCTCCAGTTGCAACCAGATCATCGACCAGAAGAACCTTTTGCCCTTTCTGGACGCAATCCTGGTGGAGTTCAAGGGTTCCAGAACCATATTCCAGGGCGTATTCCCGCTGGATCGATTTGTAGGGGAGTTTTCCAGGCTTACGGATGGGGATGAAGCCGGCGCCGAGAAGATGAGCGACAATCCCGCCTAAAATAAATCCACGCGCCTCGATCCCGGCCACAAAGTGGGGAGGGTTCCGTAAATAAGGTTCGGCCATCCGTTGGCAGGCACTCTTCAGGGCTTTGGCGTCCCCAAGAAGAGGGGTGATATCGCGGAACATAATCCCTTTTTTCGGATAATCCGGAACGGTGCGGATATGGGTAAGGAGAGGGTCGGTCGTCACAAGTTTTTACAATCGCCTGAAGATAAGATGTGGCAAGGATTCAGGATAGTTTGGCTCTCGACACCTTGGGATGATTTGGGGATATTGTCCTTATGAGCGTACAAATTCATACAAGCAAAGAGGGGAACGGAACGGTGGTGCAACTTCAGGGCAAGGTGGATGCGACAAGCGCCCCATCAGTTGAGCAAGCCTTGGTGGGTGTGATCGACCAAGGGGAGAAGCGTCTTGTTTTGGATTGTGCGGGTTTAGATTTTATTAGCAGTGCTGGTCTTCGCTCTCTCCTTCTTGCAGTGAAGAAGATGAAAGCTGCGGGTGGTGGCATCTCGTTGGCGGCGCTCCAGCCCAACGTGAAAGAGGTGTTCGATATCAGTGGCTTCTCAGCCCTCTTCACGATTCACGGCTCTCGGGCCGATGCCCTGAAATAAGACCCCTACTGCCGCCAGGCAGTCTCAAAATGGATCAGACGGCGTTGTCGGCCGTTTTCTTGGTTTTTCTAAGCAAAAGTATATTCCGATCCCCGTCACGTCGATACTCGGCCAGGTCGACCATATTTTTGACCAGATGAATCCCCAGACCTCCTAGTTGGCGATCTTCAATAGGTGTCTCCAGGTCTGGTTCAGCAATTTCGAGCGGATTAAACTCTCTGCCACGATCTTCAAATTCCATTTCGATGGTGCCGAGATGGTGGCGAAACGTGATGTGGATGGGGTGAACTCCCGCCTCATCAAATCCGTATTTGATGATATTGGTCAAAATTTCCTCAATCGAAACGAGCAGGTGATAACGCAGACGACCTCCAATCTCATGTTGCGTCGCAAAACTTTCAAAGATGGAGTTCACGCGAAGGAGATCCTCAATCCTGTTTTTCACAGTGAGTTTGACCTCGGACTGTTTCATATGGAGGAGAGGATTAGGGATTGGAGGCCTGCCAACCGGAAAATGTGAGCTGTTTCAGGAACGACTTTTTCCAGTCCGAAATCGGATCCATGCGACTTCGCTGTCTTGGATGCATCGATACACAGGTGGACAAAGGCCGAGGCTGCGTAGGGAACTGCGCCCACATCAAAGCGAACGGGGCCTCGGTGCGTTGAGAGGATCTTGCGTACATCAGAGCGGATTTCTCCAACCCGCAACGCATCCATCCGCCCCTGAAGAAAAATCCGAAGAGTCCCATCCTTGAGTTCGTGAGTGAAAGCGGGACTTTGACCTCCGTCCACCAGGTGATCCATTCCCGTGAGGGCAAAGACACGCTGAATATCAGGCGAGCAGTGGGTGATCCGGAAAAGCCCGTTGCGCCGCTGGAGTTCCCGGGCGGCTTCAAAGATTAAGCGCAGAACAGCGGAACCAATATAGGAAACATCCTTAAAATTGCAGGTGAGGTTGGTGGGTTGACGATCCAACTCAGCCCGTATGGGAAGTTTCAGTTCCTGGCTAGCTACGGTATCCAGCCTGCCTGCGAAAGTTAAAGTAACCCCAGAACCATCTCTGTGGGGCGTCATGAATTCCATTATCAGATTATGGTGCCCAATCTGGGTAGGGGCAATCCCCTGTTTTGAGGGATAGGGAAGAGTTGAGGAGGGGAGTAGCGATACGTCGACTAGACTCGCGATGCGTCCACGAGCTTTTTATTCATCTCACGGAGGCGACGGCTGAGAATGGTGCCTAATCCCACGAGAAACATGCCACTGAGCTGGTGGTTATTGTTCATGAGGAATTCGAGTTGGGGCCAGGAGATTCCCCAGACAAGGGACGAGGTCGTGGGAAAGATGCTGGCAGAGGTGGGGCCTGGATCGAAAATGGAAACTTCACCGAACGTGTCGCCCGGTTTCAGTTTGGCGAGTTCGAGCTCGGAAGTTTGGCCTTGGCGGCGAACCGAGAGCTCTCCGGATACTAGGATATACATTTTTCCCAGTTGAGCGCCTTCATCCACGAGGTTGTGTGGGGGTTCAACATTTACAAACTCACCGTAGCCAGCCAGTGCGGCACGAGCTTCGTCGGAAAAGTGCTCCGTGATTCCGCTGGCAGGAAGAGTGGCGTGTGCGAGGGGATCGGACATAAGCGGTGATTATGCTTAGGAATGGGGGATGGTCAACTGGAAGGGGCGGTGACTTTTTATTTTGGCGGTACGGGAGCCGATACCGGGATGAGTTTGGCTCTCTCTTGTTGGAGGTTGGCGGGTTTGGAAGAGGAGCTTCCAAGGTCTGCCTTTCGAAGGTGGGAGGGAAGGGTTGATGGGGCGGGGTCGACATTGGCGATCCAGGAGGTGCGCCTTACAGATTCGGGTTTTACCGTGCCATCGGTGTTCAACTGGAACTGAACGACAGAATCTTGGCCGATGCGGGTGGCTTGGCGTCGATCGAATCCATCAATTTCCCAAGAGCCTTTATGAAAAGGGTCTGAGCCGGCCTCTTTCTTCCAAATCGTGCCGTAGGTGTCCTTGCGCCACTCGTTTCCGTCACTGTCGTATTTCCAGAAGGTGGACTCCTTGGGGGTGCAGTAGAGGTAGAGGTTGCGACCGACCTGCCTTGGGATAGCGGAAGTGCGGGGATCGTCTTCACGGAGGAGTTCCCCTGCGCAGAGGAGAGAGGGCAGGAGGAGAAGGGCCATAGGAGAGTGGGCGCAGGAGTAGGCCATTGACCGATTTTATGTGGGAAGGAGGCGGAAGCAATCGGGAAGCTTGAGAAGGCACGGGCGGTGCGTATGATTGAAAACGGACGGGTGGCAGAGCGGTTTAATGTACCTGACTCGAAATCAGGAGTAGGGGTAACCCTACCGTGGGTTCAAATCCCACCCCGTCCGAGTCTACGAGGACGGGGTAAGTTCCAACTCGCCAGAGGCGATATTTGATTAGCGCGGGGGCAGGTCTGCGGGGGCGCAAATCCCACCCTTCTCATTTCTGAAGTCCGAGTCTGCGAGGACGGGGTAAAACCAATCAAGCAGGAGGCGAGATGTGATTGAGGCACGGGCGGGTTTTCGGGAGGGAACATTCTGCCTGCCAAATGAACTTAAAGCCGTAAAGAATCCTTTAGGCCGATGGGGTTAGGGATGTGTGGGATTCATCCGAATTCTCAGTCCGTTACGGAAAAAAGAGCGTAAATATACCCTTAGCAATTATCGAGAAGGTGAGTAGAATAGAAGTGTGTCTAAGCTAATTTCTAAATTTCGCATATCGACGCTATTGATTCTGATTCTGGCAGTCACCCTCGGCAACCAAGCCTTCGCTCAGGCCACGCCGAATTATGCCTACTTTCTCGATGTGCTAAGCGACAGCAATGTGAGTAACACCCCGGCAGGGTATGCGGTGATTGGGGAGGCTAGTTCTACCCAACGCGCAAGTTGGACGGATAACGGTCGTATCGTGGGAATGTCTGTGGCTTTGAATTCGAGCCTCTGGTCCACGATAAGCTCGAATTTTTCTTCGAGTACCCCCGTAGTGAATAAACAACTACTGGCACAAAATATCATCAATAGTGCCTTGCAATATCCCGGCGAATTTCCTCTTTCTTCTGAAAGGACTCCGACGACAAGTAACGGCTATGTTATCTGGGCTCAGGATTTCGAATTTGAATCCTCATCATCAACAGATGAGCTCTATGCGGGCGTGACGGCTGTGCTTTGGGCAGGCCGACAATTGCTCGGCACAGACTTCAAGATTATACCGGTCCCTGCGAGCTACTTGTTCAAAACCCTCGGCGGCTACAATTCAAGCAACATTGTCAATGGAGTCGGTTCGACGCCCTACCTCGCTTCGCTAGGGCTCTCCGCTCCGCCGAAGTCCAATCCGCAGGCCAGTTCGGGTGGCGAGTGGAATTTCTTGTCACTGCTTCACGCGAACGATCTGATCGACGGCTTTCTTGGCCAGCAGTATGCGGAAAATAATCAGGAGGCGCTCCCGGGCAGTGTTTCATCCGATACATTGCATTTTTATCAGGACATTCCTTACGCGATTCTCTCCGCTCACGACAATCCATCCCAACTCACCGACACCACTATCGGTGGCCCACCTTGGCAGAGCCACTACGACGGAGACATGCCCTTTCAAGCCGGTGTCTATTGGCATACTGATGTGGATTCCTCCTTTAACCCATCTTCCGTTCTAACGCCGACGGAACAGTCGCTCACTAGTTTAGCCATCCCCGAGCCTTCCGCTTTTTCGCTATTCGCTATTGGTTTAGGCGGGTTGGCTATGTTGCGTCGTCGTCGGTCGTAATCTGCAGTCCCCCTGCCAGGGCTTTTGGCGTATTCATTTAGTCCCCCTTTACCCTGAGACCTATGCCATGACCTTTCCAAGAGAAGGAATTGTGTGCTTACGCGCACGCGCATTCACCCTGTCCGAGGGAGTTAGAGTGGGCAGGCGATGCCGTCGAGTCGGGGATCTGACGCGCCACAGATCGAGGTGCTGCCGTGCTCGATTTGAATAGCTTGTGCACTGCCTTCGAAGGAACGGCAGAAGTCGTGGGGTAGCATCCAATCGGCAGGAATTTCATCGCCCTCGACAATAATGTGGCCCATTGCAGTGAGGCGTTTGGCAAAGTCGGGCGTTTCAAGATGCGACTCAACGCTGACGCGACGGCCATCGAGCACACGGACTCGTGGGGCATCGATGGCTTGCTGTATGTTCATTCCACGATCGATGAGGTTGAGGAGAATTTGAACCTGACCCTGCGGTTGCATGTTCGCGCCCATGCAACCGAAGCTAAGGCGTAGCGAGCCGTCGGTATTGAGCATCATGGCGGGTAGGATTGTGTGCCGCACGCGCTTGCCGGGGGCGGCGCAATTCGGGTGGCCCTCCTCCATCACGAAATCTGCGCTGCGGTTGTGCAGGATCACACCGGTGCCGGGGACAATAATTCCCGAGCCGAACACATCCGAGATGCTGGTGATGAGCGAGACGGCGTTGCGGTCTTTGTCCATCACGGTGAGGTAGGTGGTATCGCCGTAGATGCGGCCTGCGACGGGATTGTCGATTGCGCGGCCGGGCTGGATGAGGGACTGACGTTCGTGAATGAAGGAGTCAGAAAGAAGTTTTTCTACGGGGATATCGGAGAAGCGTGGATCGCCGACTGCCCGGTTGGCATCGGCGAAGGCGAGCTTAAGAGCCTCGAGGACGAGGTGCGCAGCGGCGGCGGGATCCGTTTCGAACGACTTCTGCATGTCGAACCTCTCCAAAATTCGGAGTGCCATGAGAACCACGATGCCCTGGCCGTTGGGAGGTAGTTCGAGGATACGGTGTCCTCGGTAGGATGCGGAAATCGGTGCGACCCATTCGGCTTGGACGGTCTTAAAATCGCCCGCTTCCAAGAAGCCACCGTTTTTTGAGAGCACTTCAAGGATGCGGTCACGAATTTCACCGGCGTAAAACGCTGCACGGCCCTCGCGGCCGACCTTGCGCCAGGTGGCGGCAAGATCTGGCTGGGCGAAGATTTGTCCTGCGACGGGTGCTTTTCCATTAGGTAGGTACACATCCGCAGTAGGGGAGAAGCGCTGAAGCTTCGATGCGCCCCAGGCCCATGCCTGACTTATTTTCAGGCTCACCGCATAACCCTCCTTCGCATGCTTTGCGGCCGGCTCGACGAGATCCTTTAATTCCATGGACCCGAATTTCTCGTGGAGCGCGATGTAGCCGTCCAACGCTCCGGGCACGCTGACCGTGGCTCCGCCTGCACAGGGCATGGAGGTAAAACCGGCGGCCTTCAGTGCAGCAATTGAGAACTTCGCCCCGGAGCGCCCGCTGGCATTCAGGCCGTATGATTTTCCCTGCCAGTGGACGAGCATGAATGAATCGCCGCCGAGTCCGTTCATCATTGGCTCGGTCACATTCACCATCGCTGCCATGGCGACGGCGGCATCGGCTGCGTTTCCACCCGCCTTAAGGATGTCGCGGCCTACGGTTGCGGCGAGCGGTTGACTAGAGCAGGCGATCCCGTGTTTCGCGTAAACGGGGGCACGGCGATTGTTGAAGGATTCCATGATTCTATTTTGACACCGGATTGACCTTGGTAACGAGAAGCGAATCCGAGAGTAACTTCGGGATGCTTGCGACCTGCTCGGCTGTCAGACCGAGAGATGGGCCAGTGATCCGATCGCCAAAAGCGGAAATGCCGCCGGTGTAGCCGATGTCCTGTACATCGGGGCTGTCGAAGAACACGAGGAAGTGAATCTCGGTTTTGCCGAGGTTCTCAATGTGGTGCGGCCAGGCGTGTGGGATGAAATAGACATCTCCCGGCTCGAGTTCGTAGGTTTCGGAGGATCCGCCAGGTTGTTGGATCGTCATGCGAGCGCGGCCTTCAAGAACATATCCAAGTTCGGCGGTTTCCGGATGCCAGTGCGGCTCGCGCATGCCGATGCCTTGGATCCGAAGTGAATACATGGCTTGGTGCTTAAGGGCGGCCCAGGTGTCGCGGCGGGCCACGATGGCCGATCCTACCGGCGCAGAGAGAAGGGGAGGATGAGCCTCACAGGCGAATTTGTAGGGGTTGGTAAGGGAGGCGGAATCGGGAACCTTCACCGGTCCCTTCGCTCGGCCGAGTTGGATGTCGATCGGCGAGCGGGTCAGTCCTGCGATTTTGGAAACCGGCATGCCCCATGTGTTGCCGAGCACAGTGGCGTCGAGGCACCCAGTAAACCCTGAAAGCCCGAAGTCCTCAGGCATTTCATGGGAGAAGGTAATAACGAATTCTGCAGGACCGGCGCCAATGTTTTCGATGGAATGGAATGAGCCGCTCGGAACGAGGAACATTTCGCCGGCCGAGATGGTGAATTGCGAGTGCTGGTTGCCGGTGCTGAAAATGGTGACGAGCGCCTTGCCTTTCACGCAGTAGCCCAGTTCGTCGGCATTCGCGTGCCAGTGGGGCTCGCGGAAGCATCCCTCGTTGATGGTGAGAGTGTAGATCGCCATACCGTTCAGAATTGGGAAATTTGATTTATTGATGGCTTTTTTGGTGCCGCAATCGTTTGAGATCTGGGGGGGAGTGGTGCGGAATGATGTTTTGTGGGACATAGTTAGATTTGGTTTTGGTTTGTGGTTTGGGTTTATGGTTTGGAAATCTAGTTCACGAGGCAAGAACGAAGGTTGCCTAAGAGGGATTCGCGGTCGAAGTCGGTGCCGATAAATACAAGACGGCAGGAGGAGTCGCGGCCGACAGGGGTTTCCTCGAGAGTGAAACGTCGACCCACTAGGTGAAAGGTGAACGGGGCGGGATTTTCCGGAAGCCGCAGAAAGCCCTTTGCGCGGAAGACTCCTTCGGGAAGTCCCTCGAGAAAGCGTTGGAAACGGTCGGGATCAATTGCTCCGTCTCCGGTAAAGGAAACACTCGAAAAACTATGTTTGTGCAAATGCCCGCAATCCCGAGTGTATTCGTGCTTCGGGTCGCTGTGGTTTGAGTCAAATTGTGATCCTCCAACACCGAGAACAAGGGGAAGGGGGACTTCGCAAGAGACAGTCTGCAGGATGCGGGCGTGCGGGTTCAGTGCTTTGATCGCGGCTCGAACGGTGCCAACGGAGGATTCAGCCACCAAGTCACATTTATTAAGGAGGACGCAGTCGGCATAGCGGATCTGGTTTCGAGCAGCGGGATCGTCGAAGCGGTCTGGTGCGAAATGCGCGGCATCGGCCACGGCGAGAATTGAATCGAGCCGTAGGCGTTCGCGGAATTCAGGACGGGCGAAGGTCATCGCTACTGGTACGGGATCGGCAATGCCAGTCGTTTCGATGACGAGGTAGTCGAACTCCTTCCCGCCGTTGAGGAGCTTGTTTAGTGCGGCGATGAGGCCTTCGTTCATCGTGCAGCAAATACAGCCGTTGCTGAGTTCGATCGATTCGCTGTCGGCTGCAACCACTAGCGAGCTATCGATGTCGACATCGCCGAACTCATTGATCAAAACGGCAACCTTTCGACCGTGGGGACGGGTGAGAATGTGGTTTAGGAGCGTTGTTTTTCCGCTTCCCAGGAAACCGGTGATGACCGTGACGGGAAGTCGGGTGGAGTTCGATTCGATCACGCGGCTACGGTTTTAACGCTCTGCTGAGAGAGCGTATAGGTGGTGCCGATTGCGGACTGGCTGACCCGATCGCCGTAGGCGGTGGCGAGTGCATGGAGCGCGCGCCAGCCAGTGCAGTGACCGACGATGAGTTGAGGTATGTTGAATTGCGCGAGGCCCTTCACTGTATCGGGAATGATTTTTTCCATTCCTCCGCCGAGATGAAGGCCGCCCATAGCGCAGTAGATCGTATTCTCCGGGAAGAGGCTTCTTGTTTCGAGACATACATTCACGATGCCCGCGTGGGAGCAGGAACTGAAGACCACCATGCCGAGGCCTTTCACATGAATAGCGACCATACGTTCGTCCATGAGCAACGGGTCGGGCTCCCAAGGGGAGTCGGGCGTTCTTTTGCAGAGGTGGTCCATGCGGCCCTTTTCAAAAGGGGTGATCCGAGGAATCTCGCCACTGTAGTAAACATGGTCGTCGAAGAGAAGTTGCGGGGCAGGGTCGTTCACTACCGTGGCGCCTGCGGACTTAAGTTCTGCAGGACTAGGCACGATCTGCACGGGCACGATGTCTCCGGTCGCGAGCTTGACCGCACGGGGATTAAACATGTCGGGGTTCACATGGACAGTGACATTGCCCTTGTCGGATTTAATGGCTTTGACGGTATCCATAAGGGCTCCCATATGGTCCCAGTGGCCGTGTGTCATGGTGATGTGCTCGATGTCGCCGAGCTTAATGCCCATGTTTTTGCAGTTACGAAGAAAGACAGCTCCTTCGGGGCCTGTGTCGAAGAGCATCCGACGTCGGCGGCCTCCGTATTCCAATGTCAACCGCAAGCCGAGGCCGAGGTTGGCAAGGAGAAGTGTTTCGCCTGAGATCTGCTTGGCGCCGCCTTTAACAATGTTTGCAAATTCGGAAACAGCGAACAAAGTTTTGGTGACATAGGCGTCACTCACATCGTCAGTGATGACATCGATGGTAAGCGAATCAACGGGCTGGAGGCGTTTGCTGAGAGGGTTCAGAGATTTGGTTTTTCTGTTTTTAAAGGGGGGGCGTCGGTGTGGGTAGATTCATAAACTATTTGAGTTGGTAAATTGCGTCAAACTACGATCTTTACCCTGCTTCGTCCGAGGACGGGGTAAAACCAATCAAGCCTGAGGCGAAATGTGATTGGGCCACGAGTGGCAGTAATTCTTTCTGTGAAAACCTCCTTTGAGCCCTATTGAAAGGGGATGTGCAGCCGATATTTGCGGACTAAGGGGCAGGTGAAGGTCGGTAAGACCAAAGTTGCGATTAAAGCCCCACCCCAAGCGATTATACGCCCCACAGACAAAGCTTCCGTAATCCGCAAGGGATCGGAAGGACTCGAAGTGGCCAACCTACGCTGGGGGCTGATTCCTTCCTGGGCCAAGGATCCCAAGATTGGGGTTCAGTGCATCAACGCCCGGGCAGAAACTATTTCGGAGAAGCCGTCGTTCCGGGAGGCTTTTCAAAAAAGGCGGTGTCTGGTTCCTGCCGATGGTTTTTGGGAATGGGAGACGGTTGGTAAAAAGAAGATTCCGTGGAAATTTAACCGACCCGATGGGCAAGAGTTTTGCATGGCCGGACTTTGGGAAGCTTGGAATAGTCCCGAAGGTATTTTGGAAACCTTTACGATTATCACCACATCACCCAATGAGCTCGTTAGGTCAGTCCATGACCGCATGCCCGTGATCTTATCTCAGGACGAGGGAGAGGTTTGGCTGGAGGCAGGGAGGCAGGATTTACTGAGGTCGGCCCCCGACGATTTTTTGGTGAAAACAGCAGAGCCCAATCAAGTGACAGAGGGCTGTTTTGATTTTATGAGCAGTGTGTGAACCGTATGAAGACTCAAGTCGTCTGGTTTAAGCGTGATCTGCGTTTATCCGATCACGCAGCCCTGGCAGAGGCCGCAAAGCTAGGACCTGTCCTCCCTTTGATCATAGTAGAGCCTGAGTATTGGCAATTGCCGGATACATCCGCTCGGCAGTGGGAATTCTGGCGTGGCTGTATTGTTGAGCTCGCCAGAGAGATTGCTGCACAAGGGGGTCAGTTAATGATCCGCACGGGAGCGGCCACGGATATTTTAGAGGACTTGCACAGCCGTATCGGCTCTTTCGATCTTTGGTCTCATGAGGAGACAGGGAACGCCTGGACCTACCGTCGGGACCTTGCCGTCAAAGCTTGGGCGAGGGCTCATGACATCTCTTGGAGGGAGCGACGACAGTTCGGAGTTACGCGTGGACGAACGCAGAACCGCGATCATTGGGCTAAGCGCTGGGATCAAATGATGCAGCAGCCTATCACGGCAACACCCGCCATCGAGTGGGCCAAGACTGTGCCATCGGATGCTTTGCCGACTGCGAATGAACTTAACCTTGCCCCTGATGTCTTGCTCCATCCCCAGCGCCCAGGCCGGGCTGCAGGCCTCGCTTTGCTGAAAACATTCCTTCATGAGCGCGGGATGGCGTACTCCCGTGAAATGTCATCCCCAGTCACTGCTGAGAGCGCTTGCTCGCGACTTTCGCCTTATCTCGCCTATGGGGCGCTTTCGATGCGGGAAGTGTATCAAGCGGCTGAGGAGCGCGCCTCGCAAATTTCAAGAGAACGGTCCGCTGGTCACACTGTTTGGTCTCGCTCCATTCGTTCCTTCACGGCGCGTCTGCATTGGCACTGTCACTTCATACAAAAACTGGAGAGTGAACCTGAAATCGAATGGGAGCCGTTTGCTAAAATCTATATCGGGATGCGACCGCGACCTGGAAATCCAGATTATCTCAAGGCCTGGAGTGAGGGCCGCACTGGCTATCCTTTTATTGATGCTGCCATGCGGTACCTCAATGCCCACGGGTGGATCAACTTCCGAATGCGGGCGATGCTAATGTCGTTTGCTACCTACGACTTGTGGTTACCTTGGCAGGAGGCGGGGTTGGTTCTGGCCCGTAAATTTGTCGATTTCGAGCCTGGTATTCACTGGTCGCAGTGCCAGATGCAAGCAGGTGAAACGGGGATCAACACCATCCGCGTCTACTCGCCGATTAAGCAAAGTCACGATCAAGACCCGAGTGGCGACTTCATTCGTGCTTGGGTACCAGAGCTAGCGGGCGTTGCTGGGTCGATGGTGCATGAGCCATGGCAGATGCAGGAATTACGCCTGACCCTATGTCCCGACTACCCGTCGCCCTTGGTCGATCACAAGACAGCGAGCAAGATGGCCAAAGATGAGATTTTTGGCCGTCGTAAATTGGCCGTGGCCCGAGCGGAGGCGCAGGGAGTTTATTTGCGGCACGGCTCGCGATCGGGCCCGCGTAGGCGGCAGATTTCTAAAAAACGCCCCACCCATCCCAAAGTAGAAGCGCCACAGCTCTTATTGGATTTGTGACCACGACGGGGATGGGAAGGGGAGGGATTGCCTATCTGAAATGGAGCAATGGCGCCTTGCTATGCGGTAAATATAGTGTATTTCTATTATACATATGACCGAGCTCTCCTTTGAGTGGGATCCGGGCAAGGCGGCGATCAACGCCCTGAAGCACGGAATCACTTTCGAGGAGGCGAAGACGGTGTTCCACGACGAGTACGCCTTGTTGATCGATGACCCGGACCACTCGAAATCCGAGGATCGGTTCATCCTGATGGGGCGTAGCCTGCGCGGCCGAGTGCTGGTGGTGGTTCACTGTTTCCGTCAAGGAGGCAAGGTCATCCGTTTGATCTCGGCTCGGCTGGCCGGGAAGCAGGAAAGAAAAACCTATGAGGAGAAAACAAAATGAGAAAAAACTATAACTTTAGCAACGCTCGTCAGAACCCCTACGCCAAGAGGCTGAAAAAACCTGTTACGATCCGGCTACAGTCCGACATCATCGATTATTTCAAATCAATGGCTGCGGATACGGGGATTCCTTACCAGAACCTTATTAACCTGTACTTGTCCGACTGTGCAGTGGAAGGCCGACGATTGGCGGTGGGCTGGAAGAAGTAATCAAAGTTGCGGGGACTGCTCGCGCTAAGGACACCGAGGACGTTCCTACATTCCCAAGAATGTGGGAATGTGTGAGTAGGTAGGTAGGTAGCCCTGTAAATGTCCCAGGGGCTGGTAGAGGATTAAGGCATGCAAAGAACAAGACTAGTGATCCGATCCGGCGGTGATGAAGGAGGTGGAGGGAGTGTAGGAGGTGAGATGGTTTTCTTTGATGATGGGCAGGTGAAGGTGACGGAGTCGTTGGTGACGATTGGGCATCCGTGGAACAAGGCGTTTGCCGTTCGGGAAATCACCTCGGTGACGTATGGGAAAAATAAGTCCAACGATCTGGGAGCATCACTTTTGCGAACTGTGGGTTGGTTGGCGTTGGGATTTGGGCTTCTGATGGGATTGGCCTGCCTCTGGTCAGGAATGGTCTTCGGGCTGTTTGTGGGAGTGGGTCTTTTGTTCGGAGGTCATAAAAAAGATGCGCCGTATAGCGTGACTCTCAGCACTGGCGGCTTTTGGGAGACGGAGTATTTGAGCAGCAAATCGCATGAATGGTGTGAGGCTGTAGCCTTGGCTGTTCATGAAGCAATTGCCTACAAGCCGGAGCCGCCTTCAAATGATGGCGGGCAGTTCATCCCAGCGCCGCAGAGCAGGTTGAGGAACTAGCGTATGAGAATTGGCATATCGGAGATGGTTCTGCATCTGATGCTCGTACTTGTCTCAGGGGCTATAGCGGAGGATGGAGAGCAGGAGATGGCCGACTTTGTGGGAGGAGTTTACCGGGAAAAGGGATTTGCCGTTGTAATCGACAAAGATACGGCCCTAGTGAATGGAAAACTGATTCTACGGAATAGGGACGTCTTCATAACTCCAAAGGGGGTGTATTCGAATGATCGGGGAACCTATTCGAGTCGGAATGGGATCGTGGTACAGGAAGGGGATGTTTTTAGTGGGAAAGAGGGAACGGTGGTGGGTTCTGGTTCACCGTATTTCGGAGGAGGCGGTCAAACGATCGTCTCTACGGGCGTTACTAGCACCATGAGGAAGCCTTGATCTTTATCCTGACCCCTTCCACCAGGCAGGGCATAGCCATGCGGATCTCGCCAGAAAGCGTTTGCAGGGATCCCGAAGCGGCTTAAATTAATGAGATGAAGTTAATGACTGCGCCTGAAGTGGTGACCCGCAAAGGAAAACCGGTTTCGGTGATTCTGCCGATCCGGGATTATCTTGAGTTGGTTGATCGATCGGAGGACGCAGTGGATGTTGCCTGGTTAAAGAAGTCTCGGCGACGGACGACCAGCTTCCGGCCCTTGGAAGAGTATCTAGACTGTCGGTCGCGTCGCTGATGGCTTACGAAGTCCTGCTAGAAAAGCAGGCGGAAAAGGATTTGAACCGACTGGATGGCCGCACCTTTGGCCGAGTGGTTCACGCCCTTCAGGGGCTTAAGGGCAATCCGCGACCCGTGGGTTGTCGAAAACTTGAGGGGTTACGAAATAGTTGGCGAATCCGAGTGGGGGATTACCGGATCATTTATGAAATTGCCGATGAGGTAAGGATTGTCAGAGTTTATCGGGTCCGGCACCGAAGAGAGGCATATCGCTAAAAAACAATTATGGGCTTAATTGCCTGCGCGGGCAAAATCACGGGGTGAGCAGTGCTGGGAGGAAGGAGAGGACGCGTTGGCCGAGAGGGGTGAGGGTATGGTGGACCTGCCGACCGCTGTAACGTTTGCGAATCAGCCTGGCGAGGGCCAGACGGCGGGTATGTTCGCTGATGGTGGGGAGGCTGGAGCCGGCGAGGGCACAGATCTTCTCAAGGGACAAGCAGCGGTGCTGGTGAACGACTAGGAGAATGCGCAGGCGGCGGTGATTTCCGGCCCCTTTGAAGATGCCGGCCAAGCGACGTATGTCAGACTCTCCCATAATGGATTAAACTGGGTTTTTGGGGAAAGGGTTTGGTCTGAATCAAAAAAGTGATATTTCGACATTCTGCAGAATGTCGAAATGTTCGGGGTTAGGGGGGTGAGTGGATGGATGGGGATGGGGAAAGTGGGATTAGGGGTAGGGCGGTATTTGTCCTAGGGGGGATGAGATGATTTCGCGCAATGAATCAAAATAAAGAATACAAAAAAAGTGCGGTTGGAAATAGGAGCAACGAGGCCCAGATGAGAAAGGCCCTACAGGAGATTATCCGGCTGGTGGAAGGCTGGGTAGATTCGGATGAAAGAAAGGCCGAGTCCACCATGCTTAAGATCCTTAACACAGCGCTGGAGGTTGTATGAGAGATGTGAAAAGATTAAGGGGTTATGGGATTAAGGGGTTAAGGAAGAATTTGCTCACGCCAAGGGCGCCAAGGACGCGGAGAACGTTTCGATATTCTGCAGAATGTCGAAATGTTCAGCCTGGGATCATGAATACAGAAAAATTATTCCAGAATACGGTGTGGGTTGCAGTGGTGATGGTGTTGATGTTGGGTTTGGAGGTTAAGGTTTGGGCGGATGAGGATGATGATGAGAAGGCAGAGATGAGGGATTTTGTGGCGGCGGTGTATCGGGGGCAGGGTCAGTACAACATGGCAGGATCGATCGCTACGGGTGAGGGTGGGGTGATTATGAAGAGGGGTAGCGTTTGGCTGACTCCCCACGGTCAGTATCAGAAGGTGGGTAGTGTCTACTTAACTCCGGATGGAGGTGTGGTGACCCGTGCAGGCAGCACCTTTATCGATGAGGACGAGGTGATCGTGAAGGCAGGCAGTATCTATACAGGGAACGGTCAAACAACAACGACTGCCGGCAGCGTGGTACTCAAACCTGGATGGTCGACGAGATGAGGATGATGAAGGGATTAAGCCCCGACAAGAGTGCGGGGCGCAGACGCGGGGTTATGGGGTTAAGGAAGAATTTGCCCACGTCACCGCGGTTGCGGGACGCGCTTTTGCGCGCCAAGGACGCAGAGGATCTCGGAGTTGCGGGACGCAGACGCGCGCTTTCGCGTGGATTTTGGGCAGTGAGAAAGTAGGGGAATACCTGGGTTGACTCTGTCTTGGGTTGTTACAAACTCATGCTATGAGTACGTCGGAATTAGCAGCGTTGGCTCCCACGGAGAAGTGGAAGATACTTGAGTTTCTTTGGGATAGCCTGAGGCCCGAAGTTGAAAGCTTGCCCGTCCCTGAGGAGCATCGAAATCTTCTCGATGAACGACGCGACAAAGCTCAGTCGGGAAAATCCAAGCTGGTGGCTTGGGAACAGGCTAAACGCAAGCTCTCGCAATCTTGACTCAGATTCTGCTGGCCGCGGAGGCCGTCCAGGATTTGGTGGACGGCATGGCTTTTTATGAATCCCGTCAAGAGGGGTTGGGCGACTACTTTCTCAACTGCCTGGCGAAGGACATCGAATCTTTAGGGGTGACGGCGGGGATTCACCGGAAGGTTTACCATGACTACTTGAGGCTGCTCAGCCGGGTTTTTCCCTCTGCGATTTATTATACCAAGGAAAAGGATGCTGTGACTGTCTGGGCGGTATTGGATTGTCGGCGGGATCCGGCGTGGATTGCTGATCACCTCAAAGGCAAAGCCAAGTCCTAGGTGGTTCAGGCGGGGCGGAGGAGGGACGCGAGGGCTTTGCGGGACGTGTAAGGTGGCGGCCCTCCGTTGTCCCGCGCATGCGGGACTTTGGAGAGTTTAGGGGTTATGGGTTTAAGGAATCACTGGGTTTCAGAGCCAGACCCAAATTCGATGTCGTCGCTCACATTTCGACATTATGCAGAATGTCGAAATGAGTGAGGACGGGTGGGCAGGTAAAAAGAGGGGCGAGCGGGGGGATTAAGCCTAGGTCCGTTTTTGTCCTACCCCTATGCGCAGGATGAAAGGATGGTGAAACAATTCTCAAACCTTCGACATTGTGCCAAATGTCGAAATGTGGGAGCTGGGAAAAGAAATGGATAAGGATGGTAGGGTGGTGTTTGGGCTTGGATGGGCGAGGATATAGGGATGAGTGCGCAAAACCCGCAATTGGTCGCGCTCGTAATCTTTCAAACGGGAATGTTGCTGTATTTTTTATGGTGCTTCTTCAAGAAAAAGAAATGAGAAAGGCCCTGCAGGGAAATAACCGTTCTGGAGTTTGTATGAGGGAGACGAGGATGAAGACCCATGATTGCTCACGCCAAGGCCGCCAAGGACGCGGAGGACGTTTCGACATTATGCAGAATGTCGAAATGAAAGGGTGGATAGCCCTGCGGATGTCCTAGGGGGCTGGGTAAGATGAGGGGATGATGAGAAAAGGAGGCTGAATATTTCGATATTATGCAGAATGTCGAAATGTTCAGTTATCCATGGAAAGCCGGCAGGGTGGATCGTCCTACAATCCTATGAATATGGGATGGTGGGGGAGGGGTGGGGTGGGGGGAGTACAAAGAGGCCGCGGGCAAGATGGGAGGATGGTAGAACGGCCGAAAATCGGCTTATAATCCTAAGGATGTGTGAAAAAGTTAGCCGGATCATTGATATAAGATTTTCCTAAAAATGACTTATTTCTTAAGCAACGACGGCCTGTGGAACGAGCTACGCGAGCGTGCAAAGACCTCCAAGTCGGTCAAAGCAGCAGTCGCTTTTCTTGGAAACGGCGGAGCGGATCTTTTGCCCTTAAAAAAAGGCGACACCCTTGTGGTTAACCTTGGTTTACAGACGGTTCGCCAAGGGGCGACATCACCAAAAGAAATTCAGCGCCTGATAAGAAGGGGAGTAGTGGTATTTACCCGGTCAAATCTTCATGCAAAGTTCTTCATCTGCGGAAAATCTCTTTTTGTTGGGTCTGCCAATGTTTCCAAGAACTCTCAAAACGTCCTAGAGGAAGCCGGCGCTCTTACCTCCGAAATTGCAGCAATTCGTCGCGCGACGGACTTCTTTGATAAACTCTGTACTGAGCCCGTACGGCCTGAATACCTAAAGCTCTGCCTGCGGGCCTATCGACCGCCCCGCTTTTCACAACAAAAAAGATTAACTAGAACATTAGGTCAGAAACGTGTCATTGAGGCCAAGCTCTGGTTTATTGGAGGCCTTGTTTACTCAGAGCTATCTGAAAAAGAAAAAAGACGCGCTGATAAGATTGTGGAAAAAGCAGAAAAAAAACTTATAAAAACAAAAAGTACTCACGTTGATTACTCCTATTTCTCATACAAGCCGCTCTTTTTTAAACAGATTCGAACTGGTGACTGGCTTGTTAATTGCATTCTGGATAAGGAGACTGGCCGTCGTGAAGTATGTTGTCCACGGCAGGTCGTTGGGCAGACAAGTGTTCCTGCAAAAGGGGGTAAACGAAAATATTTACTACTGAGCGAGGCGCCTGACAAAGAGCAGGTCATTCCTTTAGGCCGTTTCCGTCAGAAGGTTAGGAAAATCCTGCCTCGTTTAGACAAAGAAAGTCCTAGAACTTCACCAATCGTCAATACTAAGGCTGCTGATTTAATTTTAAGCCTTTGGACTCCCACCGGACGGGTGAGATCCTAGAGGGGGAGGGATTCACCGAACCTAAATAGGGGTGACCCCATATTTGTCCTAGGGGGTAGAGTACGATTTGGGATGATGAAAAAACAGCGAGGAATATTTCGACATTATGCAGAATGTCGAAATGTGTTGGCGATGGTGGGGGCGGCAGTCGGGATATGGATGGGTGCAGTGGGAACTGGATGGGGAGAAGAAGGTGAGGGGGACGGATATTATGGCATCCTGAATTCCAATTCGGCGTTGATTGATTCGATCTCGAATGAGTCGGGGACGTTGACTGGGGACTTCTCGACACAATCTCTATTGGGGCCTGTGGAGCATGCTCAGTGGGCGACTGACGGGCCGGTGGTGGTCTCGACCAGTGGGGAGGTCTTGGGAACGCTTAGCACTGTGGAGACGAACACCCACTCGATCTTTAATGAGACGATCTATGTGCAGATTCCTTACACAGACCGATGCGAAGCCTGTATTGGCAGTCTTAACGACAACTTTTCCACTGTGGGTCCCAAGATCTACGACTCTCAGTCGTCCGAGCTAAAGGATAAGATCGGGGAGGTGATTGGTGCGCCATTACAGGAGAATCCATGAGACGTAAACCAGCGAGTCCGGAGGTAGCAACTCCGGCAGAAGTTTGGGAAAATATGAAGCGGGTGCCCCTGGGCATCTTTCAAGTTATAACTTTCCCCGCCACATGGCTGTGCTTCGCGCTGATTATACTCTTAGGGGCTCTTTATGTCTTGGTGCCTGCGTTGCTACTTAGTTATTTGCCTTCACGCCTCTTTGGGGCCACGAAAGGGACCTTCGGCTTGGATCTGAGCCTCGGCATACTTTTATCGATCATTGGCGGGCTGTTTATTTGGGGGAAGGTCAATCGGTCCCGGGAAAAGAAGCGGTTAGCGGATAAAGTGGATTCATTGCGGCAACGGAATGGAGAACTGCAGACAAACCTTATCAGGGTGATCGAGGAGAAGGGGAGGAACCATCCCGAGACTGGATACGTGTACCGGGAGTTGGGAAAGAATATGGAGGCGTTGGGGCAAAGTGAACAGGCCCGCCAGGTACATTTGCAGGAGCGGGAGATATTTCGGGAGACACTGGGGGCAGCATCACCCGAGGCCAGTTATTGGAAGAAACTCGACCTAGATCCTCCGGTGATTCTGCCCAAACCTGAGGTCACTCAGGTAAGTCGTACAGCGTGCGGAGAGCTGGAGATCTTTGACGCAAGAAGGACACTTATCAGCATCTTTGGCATGCTTTTAGGAGTCTCGGTCATGTCTGCTGTGCTTATCGGCTTTGGTTTCGCAATTGAGCTCTTTCTATCAATATTTAAGTAGAACAATAAATACCGATTAAAAAAAGGGTAGTACCACGGATGTCCTAGGGGGTCTCTTATGTTTACCAATATGAAAAAACTCATTCTTTTGGCAGGTTTGTTGTGTTTGGCAGGGATCGTGCACATGCAGGCTCAAACCTTTACAGCGGATCCCGGATTGGAGACAGCGATCCGGCTGTATGGTGAGCCAATTATATCGGCTAACCCGGATCTGCTGAACTCCACCTCAAACGATGCGGGGCCGTGGGGGTCCCCGGATTTCCTCTATTCGTTTGCAAACGATGTAGGGCCCCTGGGGTCGCCCGATATGCTGAACAGCGTTACCAATGAATATGGAACGGGCCTTAAAATCCGGCTTTTGGATACACCCCTAGAAGCACCGTTGGATCTTGAGGCGCCTTGATTAAACCGGATTTGAGATGGGAAATTGTAAATTCGGCAGGGGGGTGGGGAAAGGGGTGCGTATAAGAACCGACAGGGGGAGGGGGAAACAGAAAGTCACTGGAAGTGATTGTTCCAGAATGGTTCAGTTTCCGGTGTTCCACCCGATCCAAAAGGAGAAAGAGGTAATAAGAATGAGCAAGATTCTGATGCTGGTTGTGGCTTTAGGATGGTTTGGCCAAGGGGTTGTTTGGGAATTGATGCCGGATTGGGCATGTCCCGTTTGGGGTAGAGCTGGGTTGGAGAATATCTTTTCCCGGGTCAAAATCTTTGGTGAAAATATCGTTTAAGGATGCCCTGGGAATGAATTCTTTTAATTACAGTCAGCTGGATCTGCCGATGGAGATTGAGGAGTCAGCACCGCGTCCTGTTAAATCCTCCGTCATGGATACGTGCGTCCGATTTATTTACTGTAATCGGCTGAATTACTTCCGGTCGTATAGCGAGGACCGTAAGGTGGTTTGCTTTGAGCTGCCGATTTACAAGGAGAGGATCAAGCCGTGGGTGTGGATCGAGGATATTATGAACAAGAGGCAGCTTCGCCTAACCACATACAATACCGATGTGGCACTGCGTAAAGACGTGAGGGAGGCGGTGGAGTCAGTAGGGGAATTGTGGAAGATGGAGAATCCGAGAAACAAGTGCCAGATCTTGTTTAGGACTAAATATGTCCGAATCCGTAAGATCGTTCCTTACAATCTCCGGGAGGAAAAGCCGCTCTTTGAGCGTCGTCTTACGGATGGGATTGTCGGAATCCGCCAGGCGATGGAGTACATCTTCCCTGATACGGCAAAGAACATCACGTTAATCCACCGTGTAGCCTCCAACTGGCCGGATCCAAAGCGGCTGGAGATTTAACAAACGGCCCGATGCTGCGTTGAATAAAAACAACAGGTAAAGTAAATGCCCAGCAAAGAAGGTAAGAGGTGCATAAACTGCGGCGGATCTGTGGATTTTCGTTACATCCGAGGCCGCTCAGTGCCTTTGCACCAAGGAACTAATGGGTGCCACGTATCACTGAAGAAAAATCTGCACAAAACCGCTTGTGCACAGGGAATAAGGCTTCGGGATTTATTTTATCGGAGGAGGATGGTGCCTTTTACTCATAAAGGCTGGTGTGAGAGGCAAGTTTGGTTTTACGAGGATGAACTGGGATCCAAAGTCTGGTTTGATAGTCCCAATCCGCCTTGGCCCAAGCATGAGTGCCGGCCATTTGCGGAACATTCCTCCAAGGAAAAATCTTCCGCAAATCCGAAAGAAAGGAGTTGGATCCCTGTCGTGCTATATTACGAACGTTTCCAATTTCAAAAAAGTATTCGGCAGATACAGATACGGGGTGCCGAAACCGAAGAACTTTTCGGTATTTTCGATGTCTTGAATCTGGATGATTGGCGCAGGGTTATTGTGAAAGAAAACTGGAAGGCGGCATGGCTTGCCGAAGAAAGTGACTTAAGGGCTTTAGGAAAACCTGTGCTGATATACTGCCCTAAGAAGCGTGAATTTAATAATGAGGAGAGGGTCGATTACATGGCAATTAAGGTTTCGAAGGATCCGCAGGGAAGGCTCCCTTTTCTATGAGTACCAGGGCAATGGCTAAGCTAGAGTGCGGGCAATGCGGGAACCCGATCGGATCGGTGGCGGAGGAGTGTCCCAAATGCGGGGGGAGGGGGGCGGTGCGGCAGGATGGGCAGAAATGGTTGGATGTGGATGTTGCTCATTCTGGGGAGACGGTGGAGAAGGCCTTGGCGAAGTTAAACCAGGCGGCCAGCGAGGCCCTGGCAGGTGCCTATCAGGGATTAAGGGTGGTGCATGGGTACGGCTCCGGCCATCACCACACCCACCTGATCAAGGAGGCCGTCAAAAAGCGGTTGGTTGCGCTGCAAGAAAAGTACGGCGGCCAACTGATTCAGGATCGCAACCCCGGTGCCACCCACTGGCGTATTGTCCGGAGGCGCTAGCGCATAAAAAACTGGGGCGCGGGGGGTTTTGGGAAGGTAAATGGTTCCGGAAAACCCGCGAAAGGAACGGGATTGGTAGCCCTGCGGATGTCCCACCCCCTCGGGCAAGATGGGAGGATGATAGAACGGCTGAAAATCGTCCCACATTCCTATGAATGTAGGATTGTTCTTAAGTGATTGGAAAAATGAAAGGAAACTGCATAATTAAAAGAATATGAAATTGAAAAAGATGGTTTTTGACGAAGAGAAGATGAGTGAGGAGTGTGGGGAGCTAATCGAGACCAGGAACTTAACGGCCTGTAAGCCAAAAGGTGTGGGTGTATTTTCCTACAGCGATGGTCCGCCTGCGGCAGGCGGAGGAATTGGGATGTTTTTATGGTTTAAGGATTGGCAGGAAATGTATCAGTTTATGGCAAATTACTTCGTAGCTAGTGGGCCTGGTCCGTCGGAGGATGATCATGAGCCTGTATACGATAAGGCCTGGGAAATATTCAATGAGCTGGCCGAAGGCAAAATCCAAAGGGACCAAGCCTTTGACCGGATCAATGCCACAGCCAAGAATTACAGCCAGATTGAGTGGTGGGGGACGTTCGAAGAGCTATGTGAAGGGCAGGGGCAATTTGAAAAGAAGGTGAGGGAAGACTGCCTGCCTGGCTTTAATGGAAAGATGGGTAGTGACGAAAAGAAGAAACTTATGGAAGCGATAGCAGAATATGGCTTTTAAATCCGCGGGCCTTTAGGTGTAAAAATGTCTGAAAAAACTGGGGCGCGGGAAGTAATCGGGTAAAAAGGTGAGCGTGGCAGATCCTTTTGAGCTGAAAATATTCTTCCCCCAAGGGGATCCGAATGGGGTGCGGACGATCAAGACGGTGTTACGGACAGGGCAAGCGCTGTATTTCCCAAGGGATAAATGGTCTGAGGCCAAAAACCAAAAAGAGTGTGACGGCCTAGGCGTTTATATTCTGGGTGGGCACAAAGAGCTGGAAGATGGATCGGAAGATGACCTGCCTACAATTTATATCGGCCAAAGTAGCGATTTAAAAACGAGAATCGATTCCCACGTTAAAAACAAGGACTTCTGGGACTGGGGAATTATTTTAAGTTCTTCAGGAGATGATTTGAATGGCGCTCATGCGGAGTGGCTTGAACAAGCCCTAATTAAGATTGGTTCAGAAATTGGGCAGGCGCGGGTATTGAATTCCCAGCAACCTAATGAGAAGAAGCTGTCCCAGGCTGATCGCGTCAACATGGAGACTTTTATGCGGGATATGTTGCAGATCTTACCCCTGGTAGGCGTCCAAGCCTTCCAAAAGCCAGCAGTGATCAAGCCTAGGGCTACCCCGGTCAAAAAGCCGGCAGGTAAATTAACGGCCAATGACGCGTTGTGTGACATGCTGATTGTGCCGGCGAAAGAGGAGGGGTTTAAAAAGGTGTTTTTAGGTGAAAACCGATGGTGGGCAGTGCGTATTTCTAGAAAGTATTTAAATCTAGTCCGCTATATATGTGCCTACCAGACGGCGCCGATCTCTGCGGTAACCTACTGGGCTGAAGTAGAGAAAATTGAACCCTATGGAGACAAGGGAAAGTACCAGCTGTTCTTCAAGGGAAAGGCCCAGAAGATGGATCATCCATTAAAATACGAGAATCTCCCCCAAGGCTTTATGCAAGGAATCCGATACACAAATTATCAAATTTTCAAAAAAGCGAGAACACTTAAAGATCTTTTCTTCTGGAAAAAATGGTAGAGTCAAAAACGTTGGAGACCATCAATGAAAACAATTAAACAACTTTGCGAACCGAGGAAATCAGCGTTTGAAGCTGATCGCAGGGCTACAGTCCTAAACCTCGATTCCTTGCTGAAGGAGCAAGTTGATGCAGGAGCTTTTTTTGAAGAAAACTACTTCACGAACGGGATGTTAATGCTTGTTGACCGGGCCCTACGGCACCTCGGCGGCTCAGGGGCTGGTTCGTCGGCTTTTGTTCTTTCCCAAGCCATGGGTGGCGGAAAAACCCACAGCATGATCGCTTTGGGCCTACTAGCAAGAGATGCGAATCTTCGTAAAAAAATCTTAAAGGATCAAAACCCAGCACCTAATTTAGGAAATTGTAAGGTAATCGGGTTTAACGGCCGAAGCTCGGATGCAGCTGGAGGCATTTGGGGCTCCTTGGCTGAACAGCTCGGTAAGGCAGCCGAATTCGCGACATACGTTTCGCCTTTGTTGCGGGCTCCTGGGCCTGAAGCATGGAAAAAGCTGCTTGGCGACGACCCATTGGTTATTTTTTTGGATGAGCTACCCCCTTATTTATCAAATGCTGTTGCCGTCCCAGTAGGTAATGGGGATTTATCGGTTGTTACCACTACGGCTTTAGCAAATCTCCTAGTCGCAATTTCTGAGTTAACCAATGTTTGCTTAGTTATTTCTGACCTGGCAGGCACGAACTACTCCGGGGGCCAGACTTCACTTGAAGCAGCTTTCAACCGTGCGGTTCAACAAATTACTGCTGAGTCTAAGCGAGTTGCGGTACCAATTACCCCAGTAAATCCGAACGGCGATGAACTATATCACATTCTACGAAAACGGTTGTTTCAGAAGACGGCTAAAAATGACGATGTAGAAAAAGTAGCCTCTGGTTACCGTGATAGCTTGAGGGAAGCGGTCAGAATGAACCTTACGACCACCACACCTGAATCTCTTTACACAAGAATTTTAGACTCGTACCCGTTTCATCCTGATCTGCGAGAACTAGTAGGAAAGTTTAAAGAAAACGAAGGATTTCAACAAACACGTGGCGTCATTCGGTTGATGCAAATGGTTGTTGCTGACCTTTGGAATTCTAAAAAAGCCGATCAACTACTTTTAGTTCATCCCTATGACCTTAATCTTAATCACGATGAGATATCTTCTGAAGTAAGAACTATCAATCACACTTTAAGTGAGGCCATTGCCCACGATGTTGCGCATGCTGGCGACTCAGAAGTTGAGCAAATTGATGCCGCCAACGGAAACACAGATGCTTCTGAGGCTGCCCGCTTAATTCTCGTGGCCTCGCTTTCCACGACTCCTGGCGCGATTCATGGACTTCGAGAGTTTCAGCTCGTTGACTGTCTCCAAAAACCAGGCCGGGACCTGTCCGCTTTTAAAGTTAATGTCATTGATAAATTAGCAACCCGGGCCTGGTATCTTCATAATTCGGCAGACGGAAGACTCTTTTTTAAAAACCAGCAAAACCTTGCGGCTAAATTAAGGTCGACGGCTCAATCCTTGCATAATGAAACGGTCGAAAGAATGCTCCGCACAAATCTTGAAGAGTATTTCGCGGCTTCAATTCGGGATTGCTATCAAAATATCTTTGTTTTTCCCCCGCTGGATGAAGTTCAGGTCGATCAAGACAAGACTGCTTTGGTCATAATTCGGCCAGGAGGAAACGCAGATCAACTGCCCTTGTCATCTGAATGGCAAGACTGGTGGACTCAACAACAGTACAAAAATAGGGTTATATTTTTGACAGGTTCACGTGACAGTTATGAAAATGTACTAGATACGGCCAGACAAAAGCGTGCCCTTCAGAGTATTGAGGACGACTTAAAGACAGAAAGAACGCCTACAGATGATCCCCAATGGAGAAACCTTGAATCACTCAAAGATCGAGTAAATATTCAGTATTATGCTGCTTTGAAAGAAGCTTTTGATATTCTTATTTATCCTTCCCTTGATCAGAAACTACGGAGCACGGGAATCGATTTGGCGTTTCGTGATAATCAAAATGGAGAGGCGACGATCCGGAAGACGCTAGAAGGAGCTCAGAAATTTACTACAATCATTGAGGGTGATAGTTTCCGTGCTCGCGCTGAAGCTCGTCTGTTCGGAGCCCCAGAAACCAAAGTCATCCTTTGGGCTGACTTTAAAAGAAATGCTGCTGTAACGACAAACTGGCCCTTGCATAAGTTAAGTGCGCTCGATGATTTGAAAGCAGATTGCTTGCGAAGAGGTCTTTGGAGAGAGGAAGGAAATCATATCCGGCGAGGGCCGTTCCCTCCTGCTTCTCCAGAAGTTGTGATCCGTGAGCTATCGGTCTCAGATGAAGGCAGTGGCATGACCTTCCTTAAAATTGAGCCGCTCCATGCACCTTCCGTAGCTTATGAAAGCGGTGATTCAGTACCCACGCGAGCATCCTCTCCTGTCCCTACTCCAAGTCGTTTCGAAGCATCTGGCCTTCGGTATAGCTTCTTAGCGTTTGACCCAGGTGATTTAGCCAGAACAAGCCCGGTCAAAGTCTGGAATGCAAAAATAAGATTAAAGAGTCAGCTCCATCACCGGGGAAACCACTATGAGGCTGAATTTTTGGCCCTACCCAAGACAAACGGAATTGAGGTCCGGTATACTACCGATGGTTCTAGCCCAATGAATGCAGGTTCAGCGGTTTATAATGGTGTTTTTCGAGTGCCATCAAGTTGCAGGGTGATTCGCGCTGTTGCAGTTGCATCACAACACGACAACAACTCGGAAATAATCACAGTTAATATTCCAACTGAGGCAGGTGGTGGCCCGAGAATCAGGCCAGACGTGCCTGCTCGCTGGACCGCGACAACCCGCCTTGATGACTCTGGCGCAGTTTGGGATTTTATTGAAAAACTGAGGCCTTTTCTAGGTGCTACAGCAACCGACATTACTATCACCTTACAAAGCGAAGATGGTCTTCGAAACCTTGATTACGCGGACAGCGTCCAAGACGGATACAATGCTGAATCTTTAAAGTCCCTTGTTGAAAAGATTCAGACAGTATTTCCCGGCGAGAAATTAAGAATGACCGTTGGCTCTATTCTTTTCTTAACCGGCCAATCGCTACTAGATTGGCTGCAAGCAACCCGGCAGCAATTCCGCTTTGAAAACATAAGGCAATAAAAAATGCCTAAAGTAAAAGATACAGATTCCAAGAAGGTTATTGGGCTTGGTTTTCTACCTGGCGAAGCTCGTCATTGCTTTTTAATCGATATTCCAAAGGGAGCCTCCGGTGGAGATCTCATATTTATTTCTGAAAAAAGGGAGCACGAACTTGGTCAAATAAGCCAGATCCAAGAGGACAAAGCTCGTTTAAACGACCCATCGCTTCGTGTTGTAATTGATCGAAATCGCTGGTTGTTTCTGGCGCCATCCTTTTGGGATGAAGCGAATCGGCGTCTCCGGGCGAACGGTCTCCCAACTTGTAAGTTCCAGAAAAGTCCTGGAAAAGTAATCCCGCTGCATCCTTCACTAGGCAAAGAACTTTGCATCCTTTGTTGGGCGGTAGAAGAGGCCTCTCCAGACGATATTCCTAACGCTATTAAAAACTGGGAAGGACTAGCTCCGGAGGAGCGGTGGTGGCTTTACACGATGACAGTCGCCTCCACTGGTCAGGCAATGCAAAAAGGGCTCGGTTGGCGTAAAGCGCTGCGAGCGGCCCTTGCTGATAATCCCTTTATTAAAGGGGAGGGTTTATCGCCAAGAGCTCGTCGTGAATTGTTGGGCCATTCTCAACTTGCCCTGAATTTATAAATAATGCCTTCCTTTATCGAGACGCAATTTCCTATCGCTCGGCTTTCTGCGGAATCCTACAAAGAGCGCAAAGCCGGTGCTAGTCAGACCCTTACGGGGCTGGGCAAATGGTGGGGACGTAAGCCGCTGATTCTAGTTCGGGCTTCTATTTTCGGTATGCTCATGCCCGCTTCCAGCAATCCAAAGAAGGATCGCGAAATCTTCCTTAAAATTCTCACCATGGACGACGCAGGGGCGTGGGATCGCTGCAAGGCATCCGTCCGACGTAAAACTACCCGGGCGGCCTTCGACGCCTTGCCGTATGCCGAGCGTATCGCTGATTGTGAACGCCCCGAGAATGTTACCGGCCCATCCACTTCGGCATGGGCTGAGATCAATGCCCACCTAGGCACTCAGGCAAAGTCGTTACCTGAATTGGTGGAGCAACTGGGCCAACGCACTTTCGGCCATACTCCCCGCGTGGGGGATAGTTTTTGCGGCGGAGGCTCTATCCCCTTCGAGGCCGCCCGCATCGGCTGCGAGGCCTTTGGCTCCGACCTTAACCCCGTAGCGGGCTTACTCACCTGGGCGAGCTTGAATCTGCTTGGCGGTGGTAAAGCCGTGCAGGAGGAAGTACGAAAAGCACAGGAGGCGGTTTTCGCTGCCGCAGATAAACAAATCACCGCTTGGGGTATTGAGCACAACGACCGAGGCGAGCGTGCCGAGGCATTTCTTTACTGCGTGGAAGTAAAACCGGAGGGCTGCGACTATTACATCCCGCTGGCGCCGAGCTGGGTGATTTCTGAAAAATACCGCATTGTTGCCACTTGGCAGAAAGTAGCTGGCTCCGACCGCTTGCAGCCGACGGTGCTGGCGGTCTCCGACGCCGAATTGAAACTCTACAAAGAGAAAAAGGGCGCGACGGTGGCAGATAGTCGCGTGATTGATCCTTTTGATTCTAACCGCACATGGTCGATCGAAGCCTTGCGTGGCCCAGAAGGCCTGCGGCGCTGGAGTAATGACGACGTGGTCCCCCGTCCAGACGATGTGTTTCAGGAACGGCTCTACTGCATCCGCTGGATCAATGCCAAGGGTGAACGGCGCTATGCCGCCCCCGATGCTGCGGACCTGGCCCGGGAGGCGAAAGTTTTGGAACTGCTACACGAGCGGTTTGCAGATTGGCAGCGTGAGGGGTTTATTCCGTCTAAGGCAATTCCTGTGAATGGCGACAAAACTGACGAGCCTATTCGTACACGCGGCTGGACTCACTGGCATCATTTGTTCACGCCGAGGCAGTTACTGATGCTGGGCGCTGTTTGGAGGGCAGTCCCAAGCTTAGCATCAAAACAAGAGTCAGTGGCTGGTGCGTTGAGCATCTGGAGGGCAACAGATCGACTATGTCGGCTATGTTGCATCGATCCTCATCATTCTAAAGGCCCCGGTTCAATTGCCAACGTCTTCCTCAATCAAGCGCTTAACACGCAGTTTTCATTCGGCTGCAGGGCGCTTGCTGGTTTATCTGACTTTTTAATTACGGAGCTAACAGTGATACGAGAATTGTCATCTCGCAGTGTTGTAGCCGTGAGCGATGCTCGCGACCTCCGCGAAACCTGCGACTATTGGATCACTGATCCGCCTTACGCCGATGCGGTCAACTACCATGAACTCGGCGACTTCTTCCTCGCCTGGTATGACAAACAACTAGCAAAAGCTTTTCCTGAATGGATTCCCGATGCTCGCGCCGAGCTCGCAGTGCGTGGTGATGGTGAAGATTTCCGTCGTGCGATGGTAGAAATTTATCAGAACCTTGCCAAGCACATGCCTGATAACGGTATGCAGATGGTAATGTTTACCCACCAAAACCCTGCGGTCTGGGCTGACCTCGGCATGATTCTTTGGGCCGCCGGTCTTAAAGCAACCGCGGCCTGGACCATTAGCACTGAAACCGAAGCTGGCGGGATCAAGAAAGGCAACTATGTGCAGGGCACCGTCTGCCTTGTCCTGCGGAAACGTACTACCAATGAACCCGGCTTTCTCGATGAGGTCTACCCATTGGTCGAAGACGAAGTGAAGCGACAGATTGCCTCTATGCAGGCCCTCGACGAAAGTGGCGAACCCAACTTTAACGACGCTGACTACCAGCTAGCAGCCTACGCTGCTGCGCTGAAGGTGCTCACCCAATACGGCAACCTGGACGGCAAGGACGTAGCGCACGAAGTGTTCGCGGTGCGGGAACGCGGCCAAAGGAGCGATTTCCAGGTCGTTATTGAAAGAGCACTTAATATTGCTTGCAGTGTTCTAATCCCAAAAGGACTAGAGCTTGTATGGAGAGATCTTTCTCAAGTGGAGCGATACTATCTAAGAGCTCTTGATATTGAGAGCCGGGGCGAGCGGCGCCAGGGGATGTATGAAGAACTGGCTCGTGGATTCGGTATCGAGGATATTAAGCCATTACTTAAAAGCGACAAAGCTAATGGTGCTCGAATGAATACGCCAACAGGATTAGGGGGTGCATTGCTTAGTTCGGTAATAGGCGCGACGACTAGTAATGAGCTTTCTTCAAGACGTGGACGACAAAGTATTAGTCATCCGTTCGCATCTACTTCACTAAGGCATCTTATGTTCGCTATTAGGGAAACGGCCGCCGCTGATAACAATCCAGAGCCTGGGCGGCAATATCTACGCGATACCTTCGGACAAGATTATTGGGGTAAGCGAGAGGGATTTATCATCCTTTTGGAACGCTTAGTGGAACTTTGTAATACCGAAGGTTTTTCTGACTGGAGTCAGGATTCCGCGGCCGCTCGTATTCTAGCTGGGCGGTTACGAAACGATCAGGCCTGATGCTTAAGTACCACTCCAGCCGCCGCAATCGACTTGATCATGCGGTTTTAAATACCCTTTTAGATGGTGCGGTCTCTTACGATCGGATTGCTGGATATTTCAGATCCAGTCTTTTTGAAGTCGCTGGCGAAGCAATTTTAAAAGTAAAAGGAAAGGTAAGAATCATATGCAATTCGGACTTAGACCCTCGGGACTTAGATGTGGCGGTAGCTGCGCAGAAGCTAAGAACGAGTTGGTGTACGGGACAGCCTGAGTCAGCACCTGAGGCTGCCTTGCCTCGTTACCGAGCTCTTTATGAGGCGCTTACAAATAAAAGAATCGAGGTTCGGGTTCTTCCGGACACGGCCTTTGGACTGATTCATGGGAAGGCTGGGGTTTTAAGAAAGGCTGACGGCAGTGCGGTCGCGTTCCTAGGTAGCGTGAATGAAAGTCTTTCTGCGTGGAAAGTGAACTACGAACTGCTTTGGGAAGATAGCGCACCTGAAACAGTAGCATGGGTACAGGAAGAGTTCGATGCTCTATGGAATCATCCGAAAGCTATCGATCTCGCTTGTTGCCCTTTCATAGCGCAGGACGTTAAGAGGATTATCCACAGAAAAGTGGTTGAACCGGAGGATTGGAAAAAGATAACTGATCCGGTGCAAGCTGCAGCCGGTGCAGCGGTCGAATCGCCAGTTTACCGTCAAGAACAGGGGCTTTGGCCGCATCAAAAATACTTCGCTCGTCTCGCCTTAGAAAGGCATCGAATGGGTGGTGCTAGGCTAGTCCTTGCGGATCAAGTTGGTCTGGGGAAGACAATCCAGCTAGCGATGGCGGCTCTTTTGATGGCCCTCGATGATACTGACGGGGGCCCGATTCTTGTGCTTGCACCCAAGCCACTTCTACAGCAGTGGCAGGATGAAATCCTTAAACTGCTTATGCTTCCGTCGGCTCGTTGGAACGGACGTGCCTGGGTCGACGAGAACGATCTGGAATACCCTTCTGACGGGATTAATTCTCTTGGTCGTTGCCCGCGTCGCATTGGACTGGTGTCGCAGGGGATTGTTGTGAGGGGAGTAGCGCAAGGCGTAGCTCAGCTTTTGAGTAGAAAATACACCTGCGTAATTGTGGACGAAGCTCACCGGGCAAGGCGTCGAAAAATCCCTAAAGTGGATGCAGAAGATAGTGAAATAGATGAAAAAGCTGAGCCAAATAAATTAATGGCGTTTCTTCGGGAAATCGGTCCGCAAACGAAAAGCATGCTTTTTGCAACTGCGACCCCGGTTCAGTTGCATCCGGTAGAGGCCTGGGACCTGCTTCATACGCTTTCCTTTGGGAATGATTCAGTTTTAGGCGGGGGAAGGACGCAAAGCAGCCCTTGGTATAAGGCGAGTACTTGTTTGAATGTTGCCTTAGGGAGCAGCCGAGTACCTATTGAGAATATTCCAGCCGGTTGGGAATATGTCAGAGATCCGTTGCCATCAAAATATGAAGATTCAGCTTTTGATCGCTTAAGACGCAACCTTTCAAGTCCCGATACCAAGTGGCAATTTTCGCCTGAAAGTCTAAAAAGCATTCCGCCAGCTGTTCAGCAAACACAAATTAAAAACAGCCTCTTGCCTGGATACGGCCTTAAGTTCAACCCCCTTCTACGAAATATAGTTCGAAGGACGCGTGGCTATTTGGAAAAGACCATAAATCCTGCAACTGGAACCTATTATTTGCCAAAAGTCGAAGTAAGGCTGTTTGGGGAAGAAGACACAGATGCCTTAAATCTTGGGGGATACCTTCGAGAAGCTTATCAAGAGGCAGAAGAGTTCTCTAAGTTATTACAAAACCGCGTAAAAGGAGCGGGATTCTTTAAGACGCTCTTATTGCGCCGAATGGGTAGCTCCATGGAGGCGGGGCGCCGTACCTTAAGAAAGCTTTTGGGGCAGGAGCAAGATCCTGTTGCAGATGAGGACGATGATGACAGCGAAGAAGAAACGGTTTCCGAATTTAAGGACTTTACCCCCGAAGAGCTAAAAAAACTACAACGTTGTCTTGCTTTGCTTGAACAGGGCGGGAATCAAGATCCTAAGCTTGAGGCTGTACTCCAATATTTATTAAAGGCGGATCAAGTTTACCGAACTCGCTGGCTGGACCGGGGCTGTGTTCTCTTTTCCCAATATTACGATACCGTTCGCTGGATAGGAGATGAATTGTCCAAAAGACCAGAATTATCGGAACAGCCCGTAGGTCTTTATGCAGGTAGCAATAAATCCGGTATTTGGTTGGCTGGAAAATTCCAGCGTTTTGACCGGGAGGTAATTAAAAAACGTGTTAAAGCCGGTGAAATCAAATTACTTTTAGGGACAGATGCAGCTTCCGAGGGCCTTAACCTGCAAAGCCTCAGTAGCCTTATCAATATTGATTTACCTTGGAACCCGACCCGACTCGAGCAGCGCAAGGGTCGAATCCAGCGTATTGGGCAAGCTCAACGGGAGGTCTGGATCGCGAACCTTCGCTACCGTGACTCCGTTGAGGATAGGGTTCATCAAGTGTTGGCCGATCGCCTTGCATCCATTCACGATCTTTTTGGGCAAATTCCGGATACCCTTGAAGATGTGTGGGTACAGGTAGCCATGGATAACGAAAGAGCTGCGAAACAGCTTATCGATCAATCCGCAGCTGCTAAAAATCCTTTTGATACAAAGTATAGTAAAGTTGAGGACGCTGACTGGGAGACCTGTGCGACAGTCTTAGACAGTGCTCGAGCCAGAGAGCTCCTTTCTCAGGGTTGGTAAATTGCAAAAAAAATATGGGCCGTAAACGAAAACTCACTGACCGGCCTATAAAAAAGAAGGATACGGGATATGGAATGACGCAGCTCAGGCTGGGCATGAAGCCGATTAAGAAAAACTGGCATTTTGATGAAAGGAAGGTGCGGCACTTTCAAATCACCAGAATAAAAAAGCTGTCCGATGGCAGAGCCTTTGTTGATTACCCGGACGGGAGAAAAGTTATCCGGATGCCCGACGGGACAGAGATTGAGAGAAATCTCTAATACCCAAAACAGCCGCGTTTTTAATGGTCAAATTCCGCCCTTAAGTCGGCTAGGGTAGGGCTGAAATGCAAAGGGCATATTTCTCTGCGGGGTTAGAGAAGTTCCTAGGGATGCGGGACGAGGAGGTGTTGGGCCAGATGGCGCAAAAACTGAGCGAATTCTTTAACCCAAACTAATTCGCTGGCTGTGGCTGGCCGCCAGCAAGGCCGGCGCAAACCATGGTGCGATAGCCATGATCTTATCGGATTTAGACAAGTTGCATTTGGCGCAGAGGATGCGGACGTTGTTGGCGGAAAGGCTAGTGCCGCCTTTGGAGTAAGGGATGTCGTGGTCAAAATGGAGATTCTTTTTCTCTCCACATAATACGCAGCTGCCTTTATCCCGCGTCCAAACCTCTAGTTTAACCTGGGTAGGAATCATTCTGGTGAAAGGGACGTCTACGACGCCTTGGAGCAGCTTCTTTTCTACGGGATGGAGGTAGTACTTAAAGACGTTGCGGACGCCATCGTGGACAATCTTGGCATCTACCAGCTGGAAGACCCCTTTGTAGCACCAAACCCCTGACATGATCTTTTCGTAAACTTTCACCATGTGAGGATCCCGCGTAAGACCGGTCTTAAAGTCAACAGCTGCTCGGTAAAACTTGCCGTTCTCTGTCCAGGTGCCTTTGGGGTAGGTCATCGGCTGGTCGATTGTCTTTGGATTGGGTCCATTTTTACGGCGAGGGGCATCGTGGCCTTCGTAGATAAGGTTGCCGGACTGGGGATCAATTTGGTCCCGATAAGGAGCGCCTTTGCGGACGGACATGAGGAAAACCGAGGATCGGTTTCCAGATCCGTAGTTCATGCCCTTTTGGAGCTGCACGCCTTCTTCGGCGACGATCTTGGCGTAGGGGATGATGTCGTCAGGCTTCATTTCAAACAGGGGCTAACCATGGTCATTGCCTAGTCATGATTCTCACGTGCAAAAGCCTCTAAATCAGCCCAAACCGAAAGAAGGCCATCTGACTTTTTTAATCCAATACCTTTTTCTATGTAGTCTTTGCACGAAAACTTTAAGTATGGCCGGGATACTCTCCTGCCATCGCCTCTTTCAAACTTTGAATATCCAATCACAGATATTGTTACACCTGGTAAGAAGCTGTGTGGTATAACCCCGTTGAAAGTTTCTGGATTATTTCCCCCGGCCCTTAAGAAACTCTCCAGAACAGATTTACCTGATAACAGCATTTTGCAGATTTGTTTTCCGAAACGAAAAGTCTGTGCGCCAATCTGGCCCCAAGGCTGACCATCGATCAGAATTTCAATAACCGGCTGCGGGCCTCTGTTCCAGGGGTAGTACTCTCCTCGCCTTGTGGAATACGGCATGGGTTTTACCTTTCAGGATTCGCTTTAAACACCACCGGAGTCCGGTGATATCGCGTGTATCCCCAATTGGGTATGCCTTCGAGGTCGATCACCTTGCCCAGCCGGGCTTTCAGCCGGGCCTCATCGGCGGGAATGACCTGAACCATCTGAAGGGTGACCATGTTGGTGACCTTTGAATTATCGGGGTCGGCTCCGCGAAAGGCCTTTAGCCCCTCCAACACCAGGACGTAGGCGGAGGCCTTGCCCTCCGGCGCCCAGTTAATGTCATTCAGCTCCTTCGGGATGGGAAACGTGACGCTGTTCAACACCCCCCGCAGCTTGGTCGCTTCGCCGATGGCGATGGAGTCGCTGGCGAATAGGGGCGCAGCCCCTAAAAGGAGATAGGAAATCGCAGATAGGAGATGGGGCAGCATGATTTAGCGGGTGACGGTTTGAAAGAGGGCGTAGAGGACGATACCCAGAAAACCCAAGGCGAAGATCAGTCGAATAAGGGTGCCGAGGAATGAGCCGGAGGTGCTTTCGGGCTGGGGGGCAGATTCGATTTTTTCCGACCAGCTCATACCCGTGCCAGGGATTCCAACGGTGGCGCGAGTGCCCTTTTTGCCAAAAGTAAGCCAAGCGCCCCGGCCGCCGACGGAAACCGAGGGTCCGGATTTGGACAAGTTCAGCCGCAGTCCCTTAAAGATCGAGATCCGGCGACTAAAACGAAAGCCCATGGGGAAGTTTAGATTGAGATTGGTGGAGGGTGGAAGGCTGGAAGTGGAGGGTGTGAGATCACTCTCTGTCCCGATCGATTTTGGGCACGTAGGGGTTGACCCAAGCCTTATCGATGTGGCCCTGGTAGGAACCGTTCACTCCCCAGACTGAGTCGTAACTCCCATTGTCCGTCGTATGACCGGCAAAGGAGCCGTCTGCATTCCAGATTGCCTCGTCGCCTCTGGCTTTTGCGCATCCGCCGCTGATGGCGCACACGCTGGCAAATAGGATAAAGATGAGCTTGGCTATTTTCCACCAGCTCTCCCAGTCGATCCTTTTTCTTATTTTCCGGCTCCTAATGCTGCTTCCTTTTGAGGCAGGAACAGAACCATCACTAGCCCGTGACTCTGGCTCAAACCAAAGGGAGTGATTTATATCCTTGTTCCAATCCGTATGCTTCGAGTCATTCATGTTTAAGGCTCCTCATCTTTGCGTTTTTCTTCGGCATAACGTTTGAGATCAAAACCGGTCCTCTTTACAAACTCGTTCCATGAATCTTTTGGAATCTCTGAGCTAGGCCAAACAAGCGCTGCAACAGATGAAAGATCAGCCGCAGCCAAGAGTCCGCTTGCTCGAATCTCGTTAAATACTGGCTGCTTAAAAAGTAGCTGGTAACGCCAATATCGAAGGAGCGCATCACAACAGACCGATTTCTCAGGTTGGTTGCTGGTTACATTGAAAATAGCGCATTCATCGTATCCTGTTATTTCAGAAGTATCACGGGTAGACGTAACAACCCAGCGGTTGTAGTAAGGAATCTTTGTAATGTGGTAAGCCTCTGGCCAACTACATGCTCTAAAGCCTTCACCACCCCAATCAACTGTCGCTATAAATTGGCTTTCAAGAGGAGGTCCGGGAATCTTTGATATTCTGCGGGAACTACTTTCACGCCTTTTCGCAGTATCCAAACAGATTCGGGCAACTGCTGCTTCTACTGGAGATGGACTTGATTCCCCGCTTGCAATAAAATCACCCTCGATTGTATCGGGGTCGATCTTGTACCGTTCGCATTCATAGCCTTGTTTAAGAGCAACACCCTTTTTGGATTCACTCCAACGTGTAGGAGCAAACATGGTAAAGAGCGATGGATCGCATGCTTCTTTTGGGCGTAGATGTTGTAAGCCAAAATACTTAGCCAAAATGGCGTGTTCCCGAGGGGTAAAAAGAGTAATGGGGTCGTATGTATCCATGTTATTTAAATATCGTGAATAAGATATAACTTGAGAGAAGTCTATAAGTTAAAACCTTGATTTGAGCCAGATGCCTATCGCGACGCTGGTGAATACGCCAACGATGTAGACGAAGACTTTGAAGATCGTGATAATGAGGAAGCGGAGATAGACATGGGAGAAAGGGGTGAAGTAGTCGGTTATTTGGGGGGCCTTCCGCCGTTGCGTAGCCAATGGACAAAGATCACCCAAATGCAGAGGTGCGACCCGTAAAAGACGAAATTAATCCAGAAGGTGCGTCGTTTGATCTGCTCTTTGGTGTACGGCGAGCCGTTGCTGTCATCGTGGTAATTCATAGTTAGGACATGGAGGGTTTGAGGGGTTATCGCTTGGGGATAGCTGATGAGGGTTCTTGTTTGGAGGAGCTGGATGATGAGCTTTTCTTTTTTGATTTCACGGCGTTGCGTTTTTCCCACTCGTCTTCGTTGAGAGGTCGAAGTCCTGCCTTTTCTCGTTCGGTGTTATTCTTGTGGTAAGCGGCAGTGTCGTCATCTCCAGATGATGCGGCGTAAGCGCCGGCCGCGGTGAGCGCAGCGACGGCACAGCCGTTAAGTCCTAGGGTTACGATCATGGCCGCCATTAAAGCGCCAATAAACATGAGTAGTTTTTTCATGCGAGAATCATTGCTTAGACCCAAGGACAAATATGGTCCTAGACCGAAAGGGATACTCTCAAAACACCGACGTTTTTGATCGCTGGAAACTGAAAGGCTGGAAGTGAAAGGGGGCAGGTGGCCCTCCGTCGTCCCGCGGTTGCGGGACTATGGAGGGTTTAGGGATGAAGGGGTTAAGCGCCGATAGAAGCCCCGACCGGGTCGAGGCAGGTACGGGGCAAGGGGGGTTAAGGAGGAAGGGTGGAAGGTTCAAGGCGGGAGGTGGAAGAGGGGCTTGAAGGGTTAAGTCTCGAATAGTGTCCGAGACAATTGGCTTTGGCGGATGATGGAGGCGAGGGTGCCAGGTTTTAGTTCACGGTGAAGAGGGACGGGTACGGTGATAGTGGTGGAGCCATCTTTTTTCTGCATAACTCGGTGACTGCCTCTTTGGCGGACGGCAACAAATCCATGTTCGCCCAGCAAACCGCAAAGGGATTCGCCGGAGAAGACTTTACGCTTGGGCATACTCCGCCTCGAACTGGGTGATCCAGGTTTCGCCTCCGAGGCGGCTTCGGATTTCACCCGCTGAGGCGGTTTCGAAAAAGAGGTCGACGGCTTCCCGCAGGTTGGTCAGGGCGGATTCCGGGGTGTCGCCTTGGCTGGCGATATCTAGATCTGGATTGAGGGCGACGTAATCGTTGCCTTCCTTGCTGATGACGGCAGTGAGGCGGGTTTTCATTGATTAGAAAATTTAGGCTGAAATACGTTGGTCGGCCATGATGCGGAGTACGAGGGCTTCGACCTTGGAGACGGCTTCATCCCGGGTGGCACCGTAGGCCATGGCGCCGGAGATCACGGGGACTTCAGCGATCCAGCGGCCGTCCTGTTCTCGTTCGACTTCGACTTTCATGGGTTGAGTTTCGATCTCAAGGGGAGGGATGTCAATGGTGGGGAGGGGGGGAGATTAGGGTTTAAGGGATGAAGGGATTAGGGGGTTAAGCCCCGACCGGGTCGAGGCAGGTACGGGGCAAGGGGCGCGTGTGTCATAAAGAGTGGTGGAAGTGGAAAGGAACAGGTGGCCCTCCTTCGCTCCTAACCTCGCGGACTCGGGAGGAGCTTTGGAGGGTTCAAGGCGGGAGGTGGAAGAGGGGCTTGAAGGGAGAGGCAGAGGGTTTAGAATAGGATCATGAGTGTGGGGGAGATCCTGAAGGAGTTGCCGAAGCTGTCGGCCAATGATTTGGCCCAGGTGTTCCGCTTGGTTCATGACCTGGAGGCCAAGCACAGAATGAGCGGGCGACAGTTAAGCGGGTTGGCCGAAAAGTTGCCCCTGACCCAAGACTCCAAGGAAGTCTCCCGGTTGCGGGAAGAGATTGGCCGGGGTTTTTACGGCACCCCGTCCTGAGCCGTGCCACAGGTTCGTCGGCACAATCTACCGCCCGCCCTGCTGCAACACTTGTTGGACCGGATCCAGCAGCGGCAAATTTCCGCCGCCCAGCTGGGGGCTTTGGCGGACTGGCTGGATACAGGGCCCGAGGTCCCAAAGGAGAGGTGGTTTCATCGCTTCCCAGGAATGACGGTCTGCGGTGAAGGTGAACTGGTGAAAACCTTTTTGACCCTTGATCAGGTGGCGTACGGCAAAGAAGTTTAGGCGGTTTCGCCGCTGACCCTCCGTCGCTCCTAACCTCGTGGACTCGGGAGGAGCTTGGCCCCCTAAGACCTACCCCCGCCCATTCTAGTTAGTCATTCCATGACGGATGGTATTTCCGCTTACGCGGGGGAATTTGGAGGGTTTAAGGTGGAAGTTTACAGTCTTGATCGCAGCCATATAGCAAAAGCTATCCCGCTAAATAAGCCAACGATGTATACGAAGGTCTTGTAGACGGTGATTATGAGGAAGGCGGTGAGGGACATGGGGAGATTAGGGATTAAGGGGTTATGGGGTTAAGGATTAGCGAGAGCGCCAAGTTGAGGTGTTGCGGCAGTTGGGGGCGACGATGAAGCCAGATTCTCCCTCGCTAAAGTAGGCGCCACCTGCCTGAATCGTCGTAGGGTTGTTTCCAAAAAACAGAGTGCCTGTTTGGGTGGTAAAGCTGTCGGGGCCCGCATAGGTGTTCCCAGTTTTGGTGTAGATCCCGCGTGGGGTAACAAAGTTGTTTCCGCTACGGAAAATATAACCTTCGGTGGTAACTGCTGAGTTGCGACCTGTGGTGGCTCCAAATTTCGCTTTGTAAACTCCGCCAAGGAACTCAGCCATCTCACACTCCTCTCGATCCATCTTGTCATAGATTTCCTGCTGTTTGGCCATCTGGGCACGGCTTCTTTCCTGATCCGCTTCCTGTCTCTCGAAGCGGCGTTGGGACTCGGACATTAGCTCCTCGTTCTTCAGGGCTCTTTTCTCATTTGCCTCTTGGATCGTGTCGACGTGAAGAGCACGGGTGCGACTAGCTTCGTAAGCTTGCTGGGGTTGGATGGGTTGTTTGGGGGAGTAGAGATCTTCGTTCTGAAGAAGGCTTTTCGTGGAGGTGGAGTAGATGGAGGAGTTGTTGCGGGTGGAACGGGAGGGAGCATCGAACTCATCGTCGTCCCAGGCATTAGCAGTGAAGGAGCAGAGGAGAGATAGAGAGAGGGTGAGCAGCAAGGGGGCCCTACTTCGCTCAGTCTCGGTAAACCTTGCTGAGCTTCGAAGGGTTTTGGAGATTAAGCACGGGCGGTTAGGGATAACCGCCCCTACCAAGTTTGAAGTTGAGAAATCTTTCATGAAGGGAGGTGGAAGTCGTCTTGGGGTTTGATCCGTTCCTGGTGGCGAAGGAGTTTGATCAGTTCGGGGTAGAGGTGGGTACAGGTCCCTATGAGAGACTTGAAGTAGGGTTCGATTATAGAAACGAGATCCTCTGGATAGACGTCGAACTGTGGGAGCCAGCAACGGTTACTGAGTCGGACCCCGCGTGCGGGTTCGAACTGAATGGAAAGGTCATTGATATTGAGCGCCTCCTTTTGGAAGAAGCGGCGGAACTTACCCAGTTGGCCTTTGGGGGTGGTGAAGTGGTAGGCGCAGCCCAGGAGCAGGCTGTTGCCTTTGTCGTCAGGCATGATGACGATGTGGACGTTGTTCTGTTTATCGAGTTTGAACCCGGTAAAGACCCCGTTGGGGTTGGATTTGCGTTCGTAGGACCAATCCATCGATTTGAAGATGGTTTCGACGGCATCGAGAGCTTGGGTAGAGGTGTTCTTGGCCCCCTCAGACCTGCCCGGCCCATTCTGGTTACTCGCTCCTCGACGGATTGGCTTTTCGCTATCGCGAGGGAATTCACTTGAAGGATCTTCATTATTTTTCATGAAGGAAGCATATCAAACGGGGTAGGACATTTGCGGACCTAGGGTCCGCGGGGGCAGGTAGAAGGCGGGAGGTGGAAAAGAGGGGTTAAGGGATTAGGGGGTTAAGAAGTGAGGTGGGGCTTGATGCGAAGGGGGGAGGGTTTAAATTGTGGATATGAGCGTGGGAGAAATCAAAGAGGCGGTGGGGAAGTTGACTCCGGCAGAATTGGCGGAGGTGTCGGCGTTTATTGCCCAAAAGGAGGCGAAGGATTGGGACGCGAAGATTGACGCAGACTTTGCTCCTGGGGGTCGGTTGGCGAGTGTGTTAGAGGAGGTGAAGGCGGATTATAAGGCGGGGCGGACGCGGGATCTCCCTTGAAGGGGCGGACGCAGGCCTGATTTTGGAAGGCGTACGATTTGTTGCCTGCCTCGGTCCAGAGACTGGCGAAGGCGAAGTTTGAAATTTGGAAAAAGGATCCGCAGCACTCTTCGCTGGGGTTTGATATCCGAAGAAACGGGGCGTGTGTGGTGAGGGTGGGAGATCATTACCGGGCGGTGGGGCTGAAACAGGGAAACGATGTGGTCTGGTTCTGGATCGGAACGCACGAGGAGTATAACAGGTTTAAATTTTAAGGGAGGAAGGTTGCCGGTGTTTGTCATAAAGCGGCGGGGACGTTGACATGGGGAGGGGGCGGTCTTTGAATGGCGTTAAGTTTCGGTCGGAGGATGGGATTCATCCTGACCCAAACCCAACCGTGGAAGGAGCTATCCCATGAGCAAAAGTCAGATCGTCCAGGAAGTGGAAAACGCCAACGCGAAGTACGTCGCCTCGTTCGGGGAGAAGGGGAAGCTGGCTTTGCCGCCCGCACGTCGGTTTGCCGTGCTGACCTGTATGGATGCCCGGTTGGATCCGGCCAAGTACGCCGGATTGGCCGAGGGGGACGCCCACGTGATCCGCAACGCGGGGGGGCGGGCCAGCGACGACGCGATCCGCTCTCTGGTGATCTCCTACAAGCTGCTGGGAACAAAAGAGTTTTTTGTCGTCCACCACACGGACTGCGGAATGGTTCTGTTCAACAGCGAAATCATGGGCGGACTTCTGGAGAAAAGCCTGGAGACGGCGGTGCACGACGGAAAGGGGTGGAAGGATGTGGGGAAGGGGCCGGGCTCGAAGGAAGGACAGAAGGTGGACTGGCTGACCTTCACCGATGATGAGAAGGCGGTGGTGGAGGATGTGAAGCGGATCCGAAACCATCCGTTGGTGCCGAAGTCGATCCCCGTGTACGGGTACCTTTACGATGTGAAGAGGGGAAAGTTGAAGGAGATTGGCGAAGCCACGACTGTGGGACGGGCGGGAGGTTAGGTGGGGGAGAAGGAGTTAAGCCCCGACAGGAGCACGGGGCGCGGACGCGGGATTAGGGGGTTAAGGAAGAATGTGTAAGGCTGGAGGTGGAACGCGATAGTTCGTGAGAGGGATTGATCTTGAAAGGCGTAGGGTTGCTAACCCGACTCATTTGGCACCGTCGTCTGAGGAGGCGGGTCCAAATCCCCAAAGTGAGAAATCCAAGTCGTTTTCCCTTTGCATCTGAAAATCAGCTGGCTGGCCTTCCATCCAAAGATTTCGGATTTTGGTCATTCGAGGGGACTGAATCAACAAGGCCGGCGCGTACTTGCCTTTGCCCATCAACATCTCCTCTCCGTTGGGTCCAAGAAAGATCAAGAGATTTTCCTCTTCCGTTTTTTTGTTGGATAGATCTCCGAACTGTTCCCGCCAGACAGCTTGGGCCTTGGCTTCGGTCCAAGGGCTCTTTCCGCTGAAATAGCGGATCTGCACGCACTCTCCTGTGAGAAACAGGTACTGCGCCTGACGTCCAGCCGTGGCTTTGTCCTCTGCCACAGCCAAAACAAAGGTTCGATTGTAAAGCAGGGTTTCCCGCACAACTGTGAGGTTCTTTAAGATTTAAAGATCTGTCAGCGACTTGCCTAATTCGGCCAAGCATAACCCGGATGCCAACATCCAGATGCCCACAAAAAATATGCCTCTTTTCATCTCTCTTTTATATTCTGTTCTATCTACTTCGTCGACTCGCGCAGTTCCTGTGCCTCATGGCCAGCAGGTAAGGCATAGTTTTCCGGGTAGCAGGTCGTCCTTTCGATGTAATTCGATCATGGCCTTTTCGATTGCAGTCCTTCATAACTGTGTCGTGAAGTTTTTGGCGTACCCATTTTTACTGATGGTGGCTTTGCATCTTGTGTCGGCCGAAGAGATTCCGTGTTCCTTAGTTGGTAGCGGACCTGATCTGCATTACGCCACCACAGCCAAGGGAGACAGAATTTGCGATTTCTCCTACGCAGGTTATCGAGCAGGAGGGGTGGCTTTGCCTGATGTTCCTGAGAAAGCAAAAGTAGCCCCGATGGCAGGAGATTGCAGTGACAAGATTCAGGCAGCAATTGATTCGGTTTCCAGTATGCCGTTGGTCAACGATTTTAGGGGTGCCGTCGTTTTGGCTCCTGGGACTTACAAATGCAGTAAGACCTTGACCCTCCGCACCAGCGGGGTCGTCTTAAGAGGGGCGGGTTCTGGTCGGGATGGCACGACCCTTCAGATGACGGAAGCGCCACATGCCTGCATTGTGATTGGCTCAAAGAGCCAAGGTCAGGAGTCGAAGGGCAAAAAAAAGTCGAAGAAAAAGAAAGAACTTGGAGGCAATCCAGGCGCCTCGGGCGGCGCGATTGAGGTTGCGGATGATTACGTTCCAGCAGGAGCCACATCGCTGACCCTTCAGAAGAGTGATGCTTTTCAAGTTGGCGACCTAGTAAGAATTTCCCGTCTCGCGACTGCGGAGTGGATTCATTTTATAGGAATGGACAATCTTGTTTCCGACGGAAAACCCGGGCTGTGGTTAAAAGAGGGCAAGGCCCTTACGCAAGACCGGGAAATTAAATCGGTGAATGGGAGGCAGATCACGTGGGAGATGCCGCTCACTGATTGCATCGATGCAAGCAAACTGGGGGCAAGTCGGGCAACCGTTCAGGAAATCTTCCCTGATCACAATCTTTCGGAATGCGGAGTGGAAAACCTCCGGATCGAGGCCGACCCGCCGAAAGGAGATTTTTTGGATGCCCAGAATATTGGAGTGACTTTCGAAGGTTGTGAGGATTGCTGGTTACGAAATATCAGTACTCTGAATCAACTTCCCGATGTTCTGGTGAGTGAACTGGGGGAGCGGATTACTCTCGATTCGGTAGTTGCCACCCATCCTACGACGGTTAAGAAGTCCTCGCGCTCCTCAGGCAGGGCGACGGATTTTCGCCTAGGTGGTAGGCAAACGCTGATGAACCAGTGTAGTTCAAGCGGTAACGGGTCCTTCTATGTATCGACGGCAGACCCCGAATCCATGCTCAACGTTGTGTTGAACTGTGTTTTTAGCGGTGACGGATCGATTCAGCCACATATGCGATGGTCGACTGGTCTGCTTTTGGATGGGTGCAAGCTCAAGGACGGGGAAATCATCCTTCGGAATCGTAGTGGGATGGGGAGTGGGCATGGTTGGACGATGGGATGGGGGGTGGTATGGAACTGCTCCGCAAAAGGGATTACGGTTGAGCAGCCCCCAGGATCGATCAATTGGTGTGTTGGCAGTAGAGGTAATTATGAGATGGGCAGTGAAAATACGAAGGAGTGGCTTTTCTCGAAGGGGGTTCCAGTGAAGCCTGAAAGCCTGTATTTAGCTCAACTGAGGGCACGCCTTGGGGATCAGGCAGTCAAAGCGGTCAAGAAAAGCGAATGAGAGTCGAGTATCCGGATGCCTCGAAGTTCACTCATGAACAGCGAGAGCAGTTCGACAGGGTGCCCATCAATCTCACGAGGATGTTACTGCACTGCCCGGTCCCAATGGTTCAATCCTTACTCGATTTTGCTTTGTCGTTTCGCACTGGAAATCTTGAGCCCAAAATTAGGGAGTTAGTGATTCTGAGGATGGCTACTCTGCGAGGGAGTTCCTACGAACTTAAGCATCATCTCCCGGCTGCTAAGATGGCTGGATTAAGCGAGCAGGAAATATCTGTCATCACCTCGGCTCAACCCTCCTGTCTTGATCAGAAACTCTCTGTCATGATTCAGGTGGTAGATGAGTGTTCTCAACTTGGAAAGGTGTCTGAGTCCACTTTTGAGAAGGCGTCAAAGATCTTTTCAGCTTCCGAAATCGCGGAGGCAACGCTTCTTGCAGGTGTTTACGAAATGTTGGCCTGCTTTCTAAAAACTATGGGCGTTGATATGGATCAACATGCGCTAAGTTGGAGTGCAGTGGATAGCAGTGTCAGTAGAGATGGCCAGAAAACCTCAGCACAACCATCCTCATGAAGACTTATCACAGCTTCCTGCCTTGCTTTACTTTGCTCTTATTTTTAAGCCTCTGCCCAAAAATTCATGCGGATAGTCCACTAGAGACAAAGATGAATCAGATGCGTAGAAGTTTTCGTGAGTTAAAGAAAGCCATGAGTGCTCCTGTAGAGGCCGACAAACAGAAGTACCTTTCGTGGGTGGCTGATTTAAAATCAGCCTCTGATGCTTCCAAAACGATGGAACCTGAGAAAACCTCCCATGTCCCTGCGGACCAAAAGACGGCATTTCTTGAGGGTTACAGGAACAAGATGGATGAGCTGACCGATGAAATTGATTCGCTGGGAAAGGCAATCGAAGCGGGTAAGTGGGATGAGGCCAAGGCTCTTGTTGCTCAGATCAATCAGGTACAACGGGAAGGTCATCAGAAATACCGCTCCGAGAGTAACGATCACTGATTGGGGTGTTTTTGGCCTGCGAATTTCGAATCCATCTTTGAAAAGCATCTTGTACCGATCTCTCTGTCTGGCTCATAGTAGTTCTATGAAGAAATTCCTGACTCTACTAAGCCCAGCTTTTATTTGTACTTTGGCTGCACAGACTCCTCCCGCCGCTCCAGCACAGGGTCAAGCTCGAGGGCCGATCATCACTTGGGAGGATGCGAATGATCAGGATTATTACGGATACAACGGTTACTACTATGGAGGCGGTTATTATGGTTATGGTGGCGGTTATGGGGGAAGAGGGAGGGATTGGAACAACTATTCAGATGGTCGTTATGAGGATCGTGGCAACCACCGTGGTGCAGATCGCGCTCGGGGAGGTGGAGGTCGCGGGGGCGGGCGTCGCTAGTTTGCTTCTTCTCTGACCCGAAACTCTTTTTCGAGAATCCCCTGAAGCTCGGCCATTGCGGCTTCTAGTTCTGTGCGTTCGGGGGATGGAGCTGTGTTGGCGAGGGCCACTGAGAATCGTTGGGTAAGACCTTGGGTAGGGTTTGTTTCGGTCAGACGCTCAATCTTCTCAACGACTTGGCTTATTTTCTCCCGAGTGGAAGCAATCGTTTCTTGTGCTACGGATTGGGTGATTTCCCCTGAGGCAACGCGGAGTAACTGCTGACAATTAAAAAGCCGACACCGCTGGGGGCGGTTTTCATAAATGGTACACTGGTTGTTTTGATGAGCTGAGCAGGGTTGGCGAAAGGTGGTAAGTCCTGGTTTTCGTTTTAGCGTAAGCCCTAATGAGGAGAGAGTGCGAGGCGAGTCGGTGGGTTGGAGGACAACTGAGTGGAAGAGAGTGCCGTCGCAGCACATCCCGCAATCCGCGCACAGGGATTGCGTAATTTGAGGAGAAACAGAGTTCACCAAGAAAAGCTAAAACAAAAAGCCGGTGCTGACGATAATGGTCAGCACCGGCAGATGGTCAGCAACAGCTGATTGTTTCGTTAGCTTGCGGGCGCTGACTGTTTTGCACAGGCTTTTTTACAAGCGTCGGAACCCTCGGGTTTTCCGCACTTTGCGCAGGTTTTTTTGGAGTCATGACTAGAGTCACTGGTCCCGCAGCTACCGCAGTGAGCGTAGGTGGGTGCGAGGGATAAGGTTAGTAAGGTTAGGGTCAGTAGGATGAACTTCATATACTTTTGCCTACTTGCCGATTCCCAGGAGTCAACTACCTCTGACCCCACATTTGAATAAGCGCTATCCAAGGCATTGAATATAAGGAGCTTACAAGACCTCTGACCCCATATAAGATATTGTAAATAAGGGAGTTAAGCGGGCTATTTTCGCGATTGGCGGAGTTGGTCTCCGAGAAAATTAAGAAGTAGAAGGGTCGAAGCAAGAACGAGAGCTGGGAAAAGCACGCACCACCATGGGGATTGGATGGGATTGAGGAGCGCTGTCCCATCTGCAAGCAGGGTTCCCCAACTGGCTAATGGAGCCTGCACCCCTAGTCCGAGGAAGCTCAGAAATGATTCTTCAAGAATCACAGCCGGAAGTGCCAGGGTGAGGTAGGTCAAAACGGTGGGAAGGACTTGGGGTAGGATTTGGCGAAAGAGGATGGTGAGTGTCGTTTGCCCAATCAATCTTGCCGAAAGAACGAATGGTCTCTCTTTAATTGAGAGAACCTGGGCTCGGACGATTCGAGCAAGAGTGAGCCATTCGACCAGTCCCAATCCGACAAAAAGGAGTAGTAGGCGAGCATGGGGAGCAAGTGAGGCAAACCATGTGTGATCGAGGAGAGTTTTTAATTTAAGATCAAATAGACTGATCAGTACGATCACGAGTACGATCCGAGGCAGGGCGTAGAGGATATCTACAAGTCGCATCATGGCGTTGTCGATTCGTCCCCCCAGATAGCCAGCGACGAGACCATAGGTTACTCCAACAAAAAGGGAGACCGTGGCACCTACGAAACCCACGAGAAGAGATATTCGGCCCCCATAAAGGAGTCGAGTGAGCAGGTCCCGACCGTGTAGATCGGTGCCAAACCAGTGGATCTTACTTGGAGAATCGAGTCGGAGGTTGGAAACATCGGACAGATCATATGGACTCAGCCAAGGCCCTAGGATCGATGAGGCCAAAACGATAAGGAGGAATAAAAGAATAAGCCGAGTTTTCATGATTGGACTCGAATTCTGGGATCCAAGATTGCTGTGAGCCAGTCGGTCACCAAGTTGAAGAAGAGAAGAAGAACGCAGTAGATGAGGACAACTCCAGAGACCAGAAAAACGTCGCGATTCATAACTCCACTCACAAAGAACTGTCCGATCCCTGGGATGGCGAAAATCTCCTCGATGACCAGGCTTCCAGTTAAAATACTCGCGGCCAATGGACCCGCATATGCAACGAGTGGGAGCACCGCAGGGCGGAGTGCGTGAATCAGGATAAGAGTTTTTTCAGTAACCCCTTTCGCGCGGGCCGTTCGAATGAAGTCGGCTCCCGTGGTTTCGATTAATCCTGAGCGTGTAAGCCGAGCACAAACGCCCACAAAGGGGAGAGCCAGGCAGAGGGACGGAAGAACAAGTTGGGGTAGGGTCCCCCATCCAGCGGGTGGAAATAGTGGAATTCCAAAGGAGAAAAAAAGAACTGCAACGGGCGCTAGTACAAAGGTTGGAATGGAAAGTGTGAGAAGGGCGATACTGTTTAGCCAGTGATCAGGGGCTTTGTTGTGCCGAGCGGCGGCCCAAGCGCCCATTGGGATGCCTAGCCCAAGGGCTAAAGTGAAAGCGATCGATCCAAGAAGAAGAGAACGTGGTAGGGATTGGGCGATAATTTCCACGACCGTGCGCCCACGAAACTTGAGTGAATCCCCTAGATCGCCATGAAGGACGTTAGTCCCATATCGGATGATCTGTTCGGGTAAGGATCCTGATAGTCCGTACTTCTCTTCGAGGTACGCCTTGGTTTTTGGATCCAAGGCTCGTTCCGTGGCAAACGGGGAACCAGGTGCAATCCTAACCAGGAGAAAGCAGAGGGCTAGAACGGTCAGGACGACGGGGATTGATGACATCAGACGGCGGGTGAGGAAGGTGAGCATCAGATTTATCTAGTGCTGATTTCGGATTGCAGATGTTGGATTGTGAAAAGGGGTAGGTGGAAGGTGAAGGAAGGATAATGGCGGCAAACACTAGGCATCGTCTATTTTCCTTTCGGGCCGATTTCCGAGAACGGGTGTTCATCGAGGAGATTTGGGTAAAGACCTTCCCATTGATTGGGATCAAACATTAAACAGCCAACGAAATGGTAAAGAGGGATGATCGGAAGGGCCTGAGTCACAAGAATCGTTTCTGCGCTGGCTAGAAGTTGAAGGCGTTTGGTGGGATTGGGTTCGGCCAAGGCACGATTTAGAAGAGAGTCGTAGGTGGGGTCGGACCAGCCTGTACGATTATTTCCGCGACCCGTTACAAAGCAGTCTAGAAATGTGTTTGGGTCGTCGTAATCCCCAACCCAACTGGAGCGGGCGATATCGAAATCCAGTTCATCCAAGGAGCGCAAGTAGGTGGCCCACTCCTGGTTTCGAAGTTCGACTTCCACACCAAGGACCCGCTTCCATTGAGCCTGAATTTCGACAGCAATTTGCTCGTTCAGCTCAGACTTATTATAAAGGAGGGAAACGCGGGGGAAGCCGCGGCCTTCGGGATAGCCCGCCAACTTCAGTAGGCCTTGAGCTGTGGTGGGATCGGAAGGCAGGCCTTCTGGTGGATCATAGTCAGCGATCCCGCGTGGAGTTAAAGATTGGGCAATGGGTTCGTTTCCTCGGGTGATCCTTTCCACGATTGTTTCTTTATCAATCGCAAGGGCGAAGGCTCGTCGAACCCGAACATCTTGAAAGGGCGGACGTGTAACATTGAAGCGATAGAAGTAGGTGGCAAAAAGCGGGCCGGGGTGAAAGTCGGCTCGACCTCGTAACTGAGGCAGCATGAGAGATGGAATGAGACCTTTATCGAGAAGCAGATCGGCTTGGCCTGAAGAGTACAAATTGAAGGCAGTGCTGGCTCGTGTCACGGCAAGTGCATCGATCCGCTGAAGTCGGATCCGTTCTGGGCTATGGTAGAGAGGATTCTTTTCTAGGGACACGCGGTCATTAATTTTCCAATCGAGAAGGCGATAAGGGCCATTTCCCACCCATGTTTCAGGTTGAGCCCAGCGGTCACCATATTTTGTGACGGTGGCTTGGTGAACCGGGAGGTAGGTGGTGAACGAGGTGAGGGATGGGAAGTAGGGCAGGGGATGAGTCAATTGGACGCGAAGGGTGAGTGGATCGGGAGCTTGTAAACCGACTGATTCTGCGGGTGATTTGCTTTGATTGAACTCCTGTGCATTGGAAATTCCAAAAAATATTTCGGCATAAGGGGAGGCCGTGTTGGGGTGAAGAGCCCGGAGCCAGCTTTCCCGATAATCGATTGAGGTGACTGGATCCCCATTTGACCAGCGGAGGTCGGGGCGGAGATGGAAGGTGTAAGTTTTTCCATCTGGAGAGATATCCCAGGACTTGGCTGCTGCGGGAATGGATTTGCCCCGAGAATCGCGTCGTGCCAGGCCCTCGTACAAGGCACTGCAGAGACGGCCTTCGAGCTGACCTGACACAAGAGCGGGATCGAGGGTTTGTGGCTCCGCACCGTTGCAAAGTACTAGGTCAGCGCGAGGACGAGTTTGGCAGGAGGATAGGAAAAGGCAGGCGAGAAGAAGGCCAGTCAGGCCGGGTATACCCCGGCGGAGCGTCATTACGGTTTGGCGGGCGCTGGTGCGGGTTCCGCTTTATTGGAAGCAGGCTGAGGGGTGGAAGAAGCTGGGGTAAGCGCACCATTTGTCAGAGTGACCGTGTTGGTGATTGTATTCGAGGTGGTTGCTGTAAGAGGGGCTACGGGTTTTGTCAGTTCTTCTTGAAGCTTTGTGTTGCCTGCTTGGCGATGACTGTAGAGAAGGCCAAGAACTAAGGTCAGAGTCATAAAAATGCTCCCCAACCAGATTGTACCTTTTGTCAGAACATCGGACGTTTGGGCTCCAAAGATCGAGTCGGTAAAGTTTCCACCAAAGGCAGCACCGAGACCTTCGGAGCGGGGCTTTTGCATGAGAACAAGGAGGGTCAGGAGAATGCAAACCAGCAGGTTGATTCCCAGGAGGACGTAAATGGCTATGTTAATCATGGTCAGTAGCCCGTTTTGGGCGGGCAGCTTCAATAATATCGAAAAAGGCCCGCGCGTCGAGACTTGCTCCGCCGACCAGGGCGCCGTCGATATCGGGCTGGGACATTAGGTCGACAGCATTATCGGGTTTCACACTTCCACCATATAGGATTCGGATGTCAGCCCCCTTGGGTCCAAATAGTTTTACCAGGAGTTTGCGAATCTGGTGGTGAACGTCATTCGCTTGTTTCGGGGTAGCTACTTTGCCTGTTCCGATTGCCCAAACGGGTTCGTATGCGATGACGAGTTCTTCGATCTGTTCTGGAGGAAAGCCCGCTAAGGAGGTGTGGATTTGGGAATCGATCACTGCTTCCGTATCCCCGGACTCCCGTTGGGAAAGGGTTTCTCCCACACAAACAATGGGGCGAAGATGGTAGCCTACTGCGGCAATTGCTTTGGCGGCGACTTTCTCGTTTGTCTCATTGTCATACTGGCGCCGTTCGGAGTGTCCAAGAATGACGTATCGAACGCCAAATTCGCGAAGCATGGGGCCCGAAATCTCGCCTGTAAAAGCACCTTCCTTTGCTTGATGCATGGTTTGTGCGCCCAAGGCGAGAATACTGTGGCGCCCAAGAGTCTCGTGGGCTGCAGGAAGGGAGGTAAAGGGAGGGCAAACGACGAGGTCAATATTGGCGACTCGTTCCACTCTCTTCACGATATCCTCGATGAGAACCCGGGTATCGGATGCGGTTCGGTGCATTTTCCAGTTTCCCGCGACCAAGGGTCGGCGTGGATTTGATTTGGTCTTACGGGTCACTTTGCCTCCTGAAGAGCCGCTACGCCTGGCAGAACTTTTCCTTCGAGAAACTCCAGAGAGGCGCCTCCGCCTGTTGAAATAAAGGTGACTTTGTCACCCACTCCAGCCTGTTTGATTGCAGTGACAGAGTCGCCGCCTCCGATGATCGAGACGGCCTTGGAGTTGCTCGCCACTGCCTGAGCGATGGCAAAAGTTCCCTTTGCACAGGCAGGAATTTCAAAAACCCCCATGGGTCCATTCCAAAGAATGGTTGAAGCTGTGGCAATCTCCTGAGCGTAGGTTTTGGATGCCTGAGGGCCGATATCGACACCCTCCCAACCCTCGGGAATGTCTTCACCTGGATTGGTGAATTTTCCTGGAGAAACTTGGCGACCAGCGAAATCAAGCTTCTCCACGATGAAAGTGTCCTCGGGAAGAAGAAGTTTCACCCCTCGTTTTTCCGCTTCGGACAGGATCGATTTGGCCAGTTCGACCTTGTCGGGTTCGCACAGGGATTTTCCGATTTTGCAACCTTGGGCGAGGCGGAATGTGTAGCTCATACCCCCACCAATGAGAATGGTGTTGGCCTTCTGGAGGAGGGCACGGAGAACACCGATTTTATCGCCCACCTTGGCTCCGCCGAGAATGACCAGAAAGGGGCGCTTGGGATTGGAAAGTTCCGTACCCAGGTACCGAAGCTCTTTTTCCATCAGAAGGCCAGCTGCGGCATGGGTGGCGAGGCGGGCGCAGCCTTCCGTTGATGCGTGAGCACGGTGGGCAGAGCCGAATGCATCGTTGACATAAAACTTGGCTTTGCCGAGAAGCTGTTTTGCGAACGTGGGATCGTTTTTCTCTTCTTCGGCATGAAAGCGCACATTTTCCAGAAGAAGAATTTCACCAGCCTTAAGTTTTTCTCTGGCTTGATCTGCGATCGGCCCGATGCAATCAGAGGCAAAAAGAACGGGGCGACCTAAAAGTTTGCTGAGGTGTGCGGCTACGGGACGGAGGGAGTACTTTTCGACGGGTTGTCCCTTTGGCCTGCCAAGGTGACTGCAGAGAACAAGCGAGGCGCCCTTTTCTAGAAGAAGTTTGAGAGTCGGGAGAGTTTCCTGAATGCGGGTATCATCGGAGACCTTGGGGCCTTCCGGGGAGGGTTCGAAAGGGACGTTGAAATCGACCCGCACGAAAACCTGTTCCCCTTTGGGGGAGAGATTTTGAACCGTTAGTTTCGCCACGGGAAATTAGCCCGCGATATGTCGCAGAAGATCGACGCAACGATTGCTGTAGCCCCACTCGTTGTCGTACCAGCTGACCAGTTTGAAGAATCTTTTGTTGAGGCCAATTCCTGAGCTGGCATCAAAAATACTTGAGGATTGGCTATGAATGAAATCTGAGGAGACGACCTCATCCGTGGTGTATTCCAAAATTCCCTTCAGATAGGTTTCCGAAGCTTTTTTCATCGCCTGGCAAATTTCCTCGTAGGAGGTGTCTTTGGTTGTTCGAACTGTAAGGTCCACCACGCTGACCGTCGGCGTCGGGACACGGAAGGACATGCCGGTCAATTTGCCCTGAACTTCCGGGCATACGAGACCGACCGCTTTGGCGGCGCCTGTGGTCGAGGGGATGATGTTAATGGCGGCCGAGCGGCCACCTTTCCAATCTTTTCGCGAAGGGCCATCGACGGTTTTTTGTGTGGCTGTGTAGCTGTGCACAGTGGTCATCAGGCCTTCCTCAACGCCGAAACCTTCTTTCAGGAGAACATGAACGAGTGGGGCTAGGCAGTTGGTGGTGCAGGAGGCATTGGAAATAATGTGGTGCTTCGCGTTGTCGTACTTGGTGTGGTTCACGCCCATCACGACGGTGATATCCTCGCCTTTTGCGGGGGCAGTGATGATGACTTTCTTGCAACCCGCGGTAATATGCCCCTTGGCTTTATCCGCTTCGGTAAAGAGACCCGTGGATTCAATTACGTAGTCGATCCCGAGGTCTTTCCAGGGAAGTGCAGTGGGACCTTCTTTGACTGCGAGACATTTGATTTTGTGGCCATCCACGATGAGAAGATCATCTTCGGCGACGGAGGGGGAAGATTTCGCGCTGGAGACGTCGAGGTGGAAGCGCCCTTGGGTAGAGTCGTATTTGACGAGGTAGGCCAGATTGTCGGCAGGCACCAAGTCGTTAATCGCCACCACATCAAATTTCTTTCCTAGAAGCCCTTGTTGGCAGAGAGCCCTAAAAACGAGTCGGCCGATCCGACCGAACCCATTGATTGCAATTTTTTTATTCGCCATGAGGCGTCAAAAGTAGCGAAGGGAGGGAGGAGCGTCAACGAGCGTCTGAAGCAGCTAGAAATGTGACCGTACTCCGACCGTAGGTTCGGCGCCAGACCTCTCGTAGAGGCTCTTGCGGGGACCAAACGGAGGAGGTGTGGTGTTCCCAAATGATGCGGCCTGAGGGAGCGAGAAGACGTTCGAGTCCTTGAATTACCTTCCAGCGAGATAGCTCGGCTCCGGTCTGGTCGTAAGGTGGATCGAGAAAGATGAGGTCGTACTGACCTGTGGCTTGAGGCAACCAGTTTTCAACGGGTGAGGTGAGTACGGGAAAGGAGTAGTCGAGGGAAGCGAGATTTTGCTGTAAGGCCTCTGCGGCACGGGAATTCTGCTCGATGAATAGTGCTGATTTTGCCCCCCGACTCAAAGCCTCGATTCCGTAGGCTCCTGTTCCCGCAAAGAGATCCAGGACTCGGGAATCCGGCACAAGGGCTCCTAGGGCGGAGAAAACAGCGGCACGAACTCGGTCTTGGGCAGGGCGTAAACCGGGTAAGGGGGGAACAGCGAGTCGACGGCTTCTATGGATTCCTGCAGTAATTCTAAGAAAACCACCCCCTCGGCGAGAATGACACGGCGCCTTTTCTTCCCTATCACCTAAAGATGGCTTCCGGCTCACACCCTAAGTTATGCATCATCTTGAACCCTGCCGCCAAGGGGGATCAGGCGAGAAAAACATTAAGCCAAATGGTCAAACTGGTGCCTGAGGCCAAAGTGTATCTGACCGAAGGTCCTGGGCATGGTGAAAAACTGGCGCGGGAGGTGGTTGGAAAAGGATATCGAACCATCGTCGCTGCGGGAGGGGACGGAACGGTGAATGAAGTTCTGAACGGGATTGATCCAAAAATCTGCACGTTGGGGGTTTTGCCCGTGGGAACGATGAATGTTTTGGCACTCGAACTCGGGATTCCGCCCAACTTAGAGAAGGCGCTTGAGGTGATTCGGGCGGGAAAAAGAAAGCGGTTGGATATGGGGTTGGCAAATCGAAGACGTTTTATTCAGTTGGCTGGAGTTGGGTTGGATGCGGAGACAGTCCGGCGGACTCATCCCAATGCAAAAAAGGCGTGGGGTCCATGGAGCTATCTTTTAACGGCTGCGCAGCTGATGGTGGCGCCCGCACCCGTCTTACGAGTTAAAGTTCCGGGAAAAAAGGAGATCCGTGGGGCGATGGTGCTGATTGGAAATGGCAGGCATTACGGTGGACCGTTTCAATTCTTTCCCAAGGCTGAAATGGCGGATGGGAAGTTAGATGTTTGTGTTTTCCCTAAATCCGGGCCGTTGGATCTTTTGTGGTATTTGCAGGCGGTTTTATTAGGTGGTCCAAACTCTTTGCCAGAGGTTACCTACTGGCAGGTTCCCGCCTTACGAGTCGAGGCAGAGAAGTCAGTAGCACTGGAGGTAGATGGGGAGTATTGCGGAAAAACTCCTGTGGATTTCCAGATTGTTCCGAAGGGTCTTGAGGTGATTGTGCCGTGAAGAGTGCGGCGGAGGTTTTTCGCTTAGAAAAAACGGATGGGTACGCGAGAGCGGGAGTCGTTTTTACCGAGCACGGAGAAGTGCAAACTCCTGTTTTTATGCCTGTAGGGACTCAGGCATCCGTGAAGGGAGTGAGTCCGGATGAACTTCTGGAGATGCAGGCGCAAATCATTTTAGGAAACACCTACCATCTGGTTGTTCGGCCGGGTTTGGAAGTCATGTCGCAGATGGGAGGGCTTCATAAGTTCATGCGATGGCAGGGCCCGATTTTGACGGACAGCGGAGGCTTTCAGGTTTTTAGTTTAGCGAAGATTCGGGAGGTGCGTGAGGAAGGTGTCTGGTTTTCGAGTCATGTGGATGGAAAGAAGTTGTTTCTGGGGCCTAAGGAAGCGATTCGTGCGCAGGTCACGCTTGGGTCGGACATCATGATGGCTTTTGACGAGTGTCCGCCATGGCCGTGTTCGCGGGATGTTCTCGAAAAGAGTCTGGAGAGGACTTTGCGGTGGGCAAAGATTTGCCGAGAGGAGCAGCTGGCGACGAAGACAAAGAACCTGCTGTTTGGAATTGTGCAGGGAGGGGACCAGCCGGATTTAAGGAAAAAAAGCTGTCTAGCTTTGCGGGAGATCGGGTTTGATGGATATGCAATCGGTGGAGTGAGTGTGGGTGAGCCTGAAAAGGAGATGATGGCTGCAATTGATTCAAGTGCCCCACATCTGCCCGTGGATCGCCCCCGTTATGTCATGGGGCTGGGGCACCCCGACCAGATGGTACGAATGATCGGGAAGGGGGTGGATATGTTTGATTGTGTTCTTCCCACTCGGGTGGCTCGCAATGGGACGGCATGTACCACGACAGGGCCCGTGTCTGTGAGGAAGTCGACATGGACCCGCGATGAGGGTCCGATTGTGGAGGGTTGTGGCTGTTATACTTGTCTGCGCTTCAGTCGTGCCTATATCCAACATTTGATCAAGGCGGAAGAACTGCTGGGATTACGATTGATTTCCCTGCATAATCTCTTCTTCAATCTTGAGACACTCCGGCAAGCTCGGAGGGCGATCCTAGAGGGTCGCTGGCAAAGTTGGTCCCGCGAGTTCTTGGAGCGGTATCAGCGGGGTGGCACATCCAAGGAAGAGGAGAGTACCGATGATGTTTGATTTGAATTGGGTGGGGCAGATTCCCCTTATGATGGCGCCACCTCCCGCGGATGGCAGTGGCCCACCTGCCTGGGTGCAAATCCTACCCTTGGGGATCCTTTTTGTTTTGATGTACTTTGTTTTGCTCCGCCCTCAGATGAAGAGACAGAAGGAGACCGAAAAGCTCATTCAGTCCGTGAAGACTGGGGATCGGGTACTGGCTGCAGGTGGAATCTATGGCACGGTGGCCAATTTGAAGGACACCATCGTGATTCTTAAAGTGGCGGACAATGTGAAGCTTGAGGTCCTGCGTTCGAGCATCACCTCAGTGGAAAAAGCTTCGGAGGAGAAACCGGCCAGTTAGGCCTCTTTGGTTATGATTGGCATTCAGTTTGGCTTAAGTCTGGTTTTCTTTGTTCTCTTTATCGGGTACTTCCTGACCACGGAGACTCGGAAACGCATGCGGTTGAGCGTTTTTCTAACCCTCACTCTGACGGCGTTATGTCTGACCTCGCTCTTCGCAAAAGATGAAACAGGTGCGTGGAAGGTTAAGATTAAGCCCGGATTGGATCTCCGAGGTGGAACGCAGTTCCTGTTGGAGTTGGCGGGGAGTACGGGCCAAGGAACACTGGATCAGGCTGTCGAAGTGATACGGAAACGTGTCGATTCGGTTGGCGTGGCAGAGCCCGTCATTCAGCCTGTGGGGCAGAATCGGATCATTGTTCAGATTCCAGGCGTAAGTGAGGCGGATAAGGCGTCGTATCGCAGACAACTAGAGCGAGTCGCAAAGCTGGAATTTACTTTGGTTCACGAAAGAAGCGATGAGCTTGTTGGAGACGGAAAAACCAAACCACAAATTCCGATTGATAGTCAGCTTCTCATGCTTCGGGATCGTCAACCCAATGGAACCGTCAAAGAGTTTCCTATTGTTGTGAAGCGGCGGACCGAAATTTCGGGTAAGAGCGTTGCGAATGCATTTCGAAGTGTCGATCAGTTGGGGCGCGCGGTTGTTATTATTGAATTCAATCCTGAGGGAAGGAAAAAATTTGGGAATCTGACCGAGCAGAATATTGGTCGGCGTCTTGCGGTGATTCTGGATGGCGAGGTGTACTCCGCTCCTGTGATTCGGAGTGCGATCTACGGCAGTTGTGAGATCTCCGGCGGCAATATGTCCTCTGTCGAGGCTGAGGAACTGGCCAGCGTTCTTAAGAATCCCCTTGAGAATCCTGTGTCGATTATTGATGAACGCGGGGTGGATCCAAGCCTTGGGGCGAGTTCGGTCCAGAGCGGATTTCTTGCGGGCTGGGTTAGTATTGTGGCAGTGGGGCTATTCGCGCTGGTTTACTATCGTTGGCTGGGCTTGGTTTCAGTATTTGGTTTGGCCTTAAATATTTTGATTCTCTTGGGTCTATTGGCTCAATTTGGCTTTACACTCACCTTGCCGGGCTTGGCTGGTTTGATTTTGACGATTGGAATTGGGGTGGACGCAAACGTTTTGGTATTTGAGCGAATTCGGGAAGAGTTAGTCCATCACCGCACGGCACTGGAGGCTGTGGGCTCTGGTTTCCAGCGTGCGTTTAGCTCCATTTTGGACGCGAATGTTACAACGGTCATTGCAGCCGCGATTCTCTTTTGGCAGGGGTCAGGCCCGGTTCAGGGCTTCGCAACGGTTCTTTGCCTGGGAATCTTCTCCAGCATGTTTGCCGCTTTGATCATCAGTCGCACGGGTGCGGAGTGGTTGGCGGAAAAGGGGGGTAAAGGATCGCTGCATATGATGCGGCTTTTCGAGAACTGTAAGATCAATTTCCTGGGTCTTCGCGGACCGGCTTTTATTTTGTCGGGTCTTCTGCTTGGGGCGGGGTTGGTGACTGTTGTGATCAAGGGTGAAAAAGTGTTGGGAGTCGATTTTACTGGCGGAGATCTTGTGACGTTTAGTTTTCAGGAAAAAGTGGATGATGGAAAAATTCGCTCTTCTTTAGGTTCGATGGCTGAGGTTGTTCAGTATCAGCGGAGCCCTGTGGGAGGTCAGGAAGTGCTCTCCTTACGGACCGCGTTTGGTATGGGGGAGAAAGCAGGGGAGACCCTTTCGAAGGACTTTCCCCAAGCAAAGTTCCAGCAGTTGCAGTTGGATAAGGTGGCTGGAGTTGTTGGAAATGAGTTAAAACAAAAAGCTCTGATCGCTCTTATTTTAGGAATGATTGCGATCTTCTTTTACACCACTTGGAGGTTTGAGACCTCCTTCGCGATCGGTGCTATCGTGGCTCTCCTGCATGATGTCCTGATCAGCTTGGGAATCTTTGCCTTGCTGGGCAGGGAACTTTCCCTGCCGATGGTGGGCGCGATCTTGGCGGTTGCCGGATACTCGATCAACGACACGATTGTTATCTTTGATCGTATCCGTGAGTTTTTCCGTGGCGGCGTGGGCGCGGATCGTGCCGGAGTTATGAATCTGGCGATCAATCAGACCTTAAGCCGGACGCTTCTTACTTCTGGCCTAACCTTTTTGGCAGTTCTCGTGCTGTTTGTCCTTGGCGGAAGGGTGATCAACGATTTTGCTCTGATCCTGTTAATCGGAATTGTGGTAGGAACATATAGCTCGATCTTCATCGCCAGTCCGATCGTTCTGCTTTTTGGTCGAAAACGTAGCTAGACGGACTTGCTAACGGTCTGTGAGACCGTATTGGAATAGGATGCGTTGGTCTGATTCTCATTTAGTCCTGCCATCTGAATGTGGAGGTGAGGAGCTGATCTCCCGCTTTCTTTCCTTCCGAGGTTTCTCAGTCGGTGTAGATCAGGAAAACTTTCTGCGTCCCCGGCTTGCGAGTTTAGCGGCACCCGAGGAGTTGCCTGGGATTTCGGACGGGGTGGAGTTCTTGTCAGAAGCAATTCAAGGGAAGAAGCGGATTCTTATTTTTTCCGACTACGATGTGGACGGGATTGTAAGCGCCACACTGATGAAACTATTTTTGCAGTCTCAAGGATCGGGGGAGATTCGAACCTTTTTGCCTGATCGTCAAAAAGAGGGTTACGGATTAACGATGGGCGCGTTGGATCGTGCCTTGAGTCAAGACTTTGTCCCCGAGGTTTTCCTTGCCTTAGATTGCGGAACAAACAGTTTTGGCGAAGTTGAGAAACTGAAGCAGGCCGGAGTACGCGTTTTAATCGTCGACCATCATCAACTCAGCGAAACTCAACCGAAAGCGGACGTGATGGTGAATCCGCAGCGTGGGTCGGTGGGGCATCACTTTTGTACAGCAGGATTAGTTTTTAAGCTTTGTCATGCCTACCAAAGGGCAAAAGGTGGTCGGGAGAAATTTGATTTACGGGATGTTATGGATCTTGTGGCATTGGCTACGGTTGCTGACCTTGTGCCGCTTCTGAATGACAATCGAATCTTTGTTCAGGAGGGGTTGAGGCGGTTGGCGAAAACAGTGCATCCTGGTTTAAAGAGATTGATGGAGGTGAGTGGAGTAGGTCAGAGGGTTCCCACCTCCTTTACGCTTGGATTTCAGCTGGGTCCGAGAATCAATGCAGGAGGTCGCGTGGGAGACGCGAGCTCTGGGTTGGAGCTCCTTCTAAGTCATGATCCCACAGAAACGGCGCGTTTAGCGCGGGAGTTGGATCTACAGAATCGTAGAAGACAGGAGTTGGAGGCGGTTGCTTTAGGGGAAGCCGAGGAGCAGGTGGAATCACTGCCCAAAGGATTAGCGAATGTGGTGGCGAGTGATCGTTGGCATCCTGGAGTTGTCGGAATTGTTGCGGCTCGTCTTGTTCGCAAATTTCATCGACCCAGCTTTACGATTGCACTCAATTCGGAGGGGGAAGGGAGGGGGAGTGGTCGGGGTCTGCCTGGTTTATCCTTAATGGATGCGCTGCGTGCCTGCTCTTCGTGTCTCAAAGGTTTTGGGGGACATGATGCAGCGGCGGGAATTGTGATTGAAGCGGGGCAAGTCGCAGAGTTTAGAAAACTGCTTCAGGCATGGCTTGAGACTCACGTGGCACCCGACATCTTTGAAAAAACCCTTCCCATTGATATTCAGCTTTGTCCTTCTCATTTAACGCCTGAGATGGCTCGAGCTTTGGCTGAGCTGGCCCCCTTTGGAAAAGGGAATCCCGAACCCACTTTGCGAGTCGACGGGGTTCAAGTCGTCGGAACTCCCAGAATCTTTGCCGAGCGACATCTTAAGTTTCGAGCTCAAGCAGGGGACAAGAAGTTTGAAGTGATCGGATTCGATTTTGCAAAGAGAGTTCCTAACCGAAAAGTGTTCGATTTGGCGGGAATTTGGGAGTGGGATGATTATACGGATGGACCCCGGTGGCGAATGACGGACTGGCAGTAAGTGCCGAGGTCGCTCGCGCGACACGAGCTGCGACCCTTCTGGCCACAAAGCTTGGGTTTGAGCGGCCTGAGGAGTTAGTAGGGTATCTGCCTAGGAGACACGAAGATCGGCGCCAAGGTTGGGCACCGTCGATGGGATTGCCTGATGGGCCGGTTCACTTTCAAGGGGTTGTGATTCGATCTAAACTGAACCGTTGGAGGGGGCGACGCTGCAGTGTGGAGGTGGATCTGAATGTATTGGCACACGGCCTCGAAACTGGGGATCGGGTGCGAATGATTTACTATCACCTACCTTTTCTGGCACGAGCATTCCCTGAGGGGAAAAGAGTGGCTGTCTACGGTAGGCTGGAGGAGAAAGCGGGAGTATTGAGAATCACCCATCCCGAGACTGAGACGATTGAAGAGGGCAAGGAGGAGAGTATTCATTTGGATCGGGTGGTTCCTGTTTACCCGCTGATTGCTGGGCTGAATCAGAGACGAGTTCGTTCTACGATTTACCACTATCTAAAAAACTGTTGGCCCCAAGTGGAGGAAGCATTTCCACAATGTGAAGGGATGCCCAATCGAGAGGAGTCTTTTCGTACTTACCATTTTCCATCTTCCTTGCGGGAGGTGGAGATTTCACGTCGACGGTTGGCTTGGGAGGAGCTTGTGGCGGCGCAGTTCGGAGTTCGTGTCAGGAGAGCGGCTCGGGAGGCAATTCAGGTGGAGAGGCCTGAGAAGGTTCGAGATCTAATCGGGCCTTGGTACGAGAAGTTGCCTTTTCAGATGACGCAGGGTCAGAAAGATGTCTGCAAAGAGATTGATAAGGATTTGAGTCTGGGTCGGCCGATGCATCGCCTTCTCCAGGGTGATGTCGGCTCTGGAAAGACCCTTGTGGCAGCCCATGCTTTACTGCGGGCACTGGAGCACGGCTCGCATGTTGCGCTCATGGCGCCGACCACCTTACTCGTCGAGCAGCACGCGGTGGCATTACGTAAGCTACTTCCGCCCCGCCTTGTAGAGATTGTGACATGGACTTCTGCTTCCAAGCCTGGCCCCGTTGGGCTTTTTCCAAGAATTACCGTTGGAACCCATGCACTTTTTGCAGCGAAAACAAAATTAACCCGACTTTCCCTTTGCGTGATCGATGAGCAGCAGCGTTTTGGAGTAAAGCAGAGAGCGGCTTTCTTGGCGAAAGGGGAGCGACCTGACCTGCTTGTGCTTACGGCAACTCCTATTCCAAGGACCTACGACTTGCTGATCCATGGCGATTTAGACATCTCTTACTTGCGCGAGATGCCGCCTGGGCGAGGGGAGGTGCGAACTTTTGTTAGAGATGGCACTGCTGAGGAAAAAATCTGGGCTCATATCAAGGATCGGGTTCAGGCTGGAGACCGAGCATATGTAGTGGTCCCAAGATTGGGGGACGAGGTGGAAGACCCATCGGAGGAGGCTTCTGTAAGAAAGACCTTCGAGCATTTATCAAAAAGGTTCGGAGTTAAAAAAGTGGCTCTTTTGCACGGGAAAATGAAAGAGGCTGAGAAGGTCGAAATCTTGGATAAGTTTCGAAAAGGCGCAATTTCTGTTTTGGTTGCCACCACTGTTGTTGAGGTGGGTGTGGATGTTCCAGAGGCCAGCCTGATGGTGATTGATCATGCGGATCGTTTGGGATTGTCGCAGCTGCATCAATTAAGGGGAAGGATTGGGCGCGGAGGAAAAAGTGGGATGTGCATTCTGATTCAAAGGGGGGGAGGTGTAGAGGCGAAAGAGAGGTTGGATTTTCTGGCTGAGAACCGGGATGGCTTTTTGGTAGCGGAGAAGGACTTTGTGATCCGTGGGCCAGGCGACACTCTCGGAGATGAGCAGAGCGGGGCTCCGCGGTATCGACACGCTCGACTTCCTGCCGACCTGCCCTTGCTGGGTGTAGCGACCCAAGAGGCGGAGGGTCTTTGGGCGGGGGGCTGGGAGAGGTGGCCGGGGTTAGTGGAGGCAGAGAAAAAAGCACGGGCAGATTTTGCTGCCAATTAGTTTGTCTCTTACGCGGACTGGAATCGGGGAGTGTGGGGGTTTACCCTTATTGGATGAGCCAAGGAGGTGGAAAAAATTCGCAGGAGTTATTTCGAAAAGCCAAAAAGGTAACCCCTGGTGGGGTGCATTCTCCTGTGAGGGCTTTTCGTGCGGTCGGCGGTGTGCCTTTCTTTGTCTCCTCTGCGAAGGGCGCACTCCTTCGAGATGTGGATGGAAGGGAGTATGTGGATTATGTTGGAAGTTGGGGTCCTGCGATTTTAGGGCACGCCCAACCAGAGGTTGTTGATGCGATTCGGAATGCGGCGGGTAGGGGCATCAGTTATGGCACTCCTCATGAGGGAGAGGTGATTTTAGCTTCAAAAATCTGTCGCCATATTCCGAGTGTCGAGAAAGTGCGGTTTTGTAGTAGTGGAACTGAGGCGACGATGTCGTGTGTTCGATTGGCAAGGGGGTTCACGGGGCGCAAGAAGATCATTAAGTTTTCGGGGTGCTATCATGGTCATAGTGATGCGCTCCTCGTGGCTGCGGGATCGGGTCCGCTGACCCTAGGGCGACCCGATAGCTCGGGAGTTACCCCTGGGGCAGTTCAAGACACGTTGATTTTACCTTTTCATAATCGTGAGGCTGTAAATGCATGCATCGAAAAGTATGGGGACGACTTAGCGGCTATTTTGCTTGAGCCGATTCCTGCGAATGTGGGGCTCATTTTGCCTGAAAAGGGTTATTTGGAGTTTCTTCGGGAGAGTACAAAAAAGTGTGGAGCTCTGCTTATCTTTGACGAGGTGATGACTGGATTTCGCTTGGGTCTAGGGGGCGCCCAAGGATTGCTTGGAATACGCCCTGATCTATCGGCTTTTGGGAAAGTGATTGGTGGAGGAATGCCTGTAGGAGCCTTTGGTGGACGTGCTGAAATCATGGATCAACTAGCTCCAGACGGCCCCGTGTATCAGGCTGGGACCTTATCGGGGCATCCCCTTGCTATGGCTGCTGGCATTGCTCAACTCGAAGTTCTCGAAAGAGGCGGTGTTTATGAGAAACTGGAGGAGATTGGGATGTCGCTCGAAGCCATCGTTAAGGGCGCTTTGGAACATGCAGGCTTGAACTATCCTTGGGCACGAATCGGTTCGATGACTTGCCTGTTCTTCCGAGAGGGCGGTGGGAGAGTTCGGAATTTAAAAGATGCACAGGAGTGTGATCGAGATGCTTACGCCTCCTTTTTTCATGCCTGCCTAGAGAAAGGGGTTTACTTCCCGCCCTCCCAATTTGAAAGCTGGTTTATCTCTGCTTCCCATGGGGATCAGGAGTTGGAGAAAACACGTGTAGCGATGCAGAGTGCCCTTCATCGGAAGGCTTGAGGGGGAGCTTAGGGTAAGGCAGGGTGATTGGGATGAGAGAGTTAGGCACATCTCTGACTGATTTTTTTGACCTTACAGGGCAGGGGCATGAGGAGCTGTTTGCAGGCTCTAAGGAGGCTTGGGATATTCTTCCCAAAATTGCGGCTTACTTAAAAAAGAATCTGCCCAAGGGATCGCAGGGTAAACTTGTGGGGGCTCCGATTCTTGGAAAAGACGTCTATTTGGGGGAGGGGACAGTTGTTGAGCCTGGAGCCTATATTCGTGGACCTGCATGGATTGGTAAAAATTGTGAAATCCGCCATGGTGCCTATTTGCGGGAAAATGTGATTGCTGGGGACGGATGTGTTTTAGGGAATAGTTCTGAGTTCAAGAACTGTGTTCTTCTGGCAGGCGCCCATGCCCCACACTTCAACTACGTGGGGGATTCAATTCTGGGAAGGGATGTGAATTTGGGAGCTGGAGTTATTTTATCCAACTACCGTCTGGATGGTCAGGTCATTCGTGTTCAAAAACAGGGGCAACTGATCGAAACGGGATTGCGTAAGTTTGGTGCGATTGTGGGGGATCGTGCTTCAGTCGGTTGCAATGCTGTCCTGAATCCGGGCAGCTTGGTTGCTCCTGATGCTAAAATCTTGCCGGGAACAATTTGGACAGGATCGAAAAAGTAAAAGGCAGGTTAGGCGTAAGGGGCACCGACGAAACTGTGGAAGGGGGCGGCTGAAAAAGAGCGTTCAATCAATCCGTCAAAAATTGTGGGTACGGCATCAGCTGTTTGTGGGTGCAGATCGTGAAGAAGAATGATGGAGCCTGCCTGGCTGGCAGAAAGAACCCGCTGGGCAATGGCCGAGCTACCGGGTTGAGACCAATCCTTGGGATCAACCGACCAGTAGGCCACGCCGAGTCCTAGTTTCGAAGCGATCGAGCCTTGCTCCCTGCGGAACGCTCCGTATGGGGGGCGAAACCAAACGGGTGTGACGCCTGTGGCACGAGTGATCGATTCCTGGGTTCGTGCAAGCTGTTGCTCAACGGCAGAATCAGACATGCCAGCAAGACGGGGATGGGTGTAGGAGTGGTTCGCTACATCGTGACCCTCGTCTACAATACGGCGTGCGAGTTGAGGAGATGCATCAACTTTTGCCCCAATCAAAAAGAATGTGGCGTGCAGATTGCGTTTTGAAAGTTCTGTCAGGACTCGTTCGGTAATGCCAGGGCTAGGGCCATCATCAAATGTCAGGGCGACGCGATTTCCGAACCCAGGACCGCTATTGATAAAGGCGGGGTTTACTTCACATTCACCCGGCTGAACGGGAATGCCTCCCTGCGAGAATGCTGGAGTGGCATAGGCCGCCCCTGCAAGCCCTAGCAGGCGTAAGAATTCTGTGCGCCTCATTGAGTTTCACTTTAGCACGAAGAAAGGCATCATCCAAGACAGTTTCCATGAAGATCTGTGATTTGACTCAAATGTACTCCTCTCAAGGAGGTGGGGTGCGTTCCTATCTTTTGGCGAAGCGTAAGTTTCTAAGGGAAAACACTCCGCACGATCACATCATGATTGTACCAGGAAGCAAGACTGAGCAAGTAGAAGGGGGGAGGAGCCAGGTTTGGACTGTACGTGGACCGCTCGTGAATCAAACTTCGCGGTATCGGTGGATGCTCGATCTGCCAGCACTACTAAAGATTCTTTATGCGCAGCGACCTGATGTTGTTGAGGCAGGTGATCCTTATCATGCCGCGATGGTTGCCCGGAACTGGGCAAACCGTCGTGGATCGAAGTTTTACATGTTCTATCACTCCCACTTTCCCGATGCGATTCTTCGTACGGTTCTGAAGTTTGCAGGTACTTGGGCTCGCTCTGTCACCGAGCAGTTGGCTGGGGATTATCTTCGTCACCTTGCAACAGGCGGCCGAGGAGTATTTGTCGGAAGTCAGAATCTGATTCAGATTTTGAGGGGCTGGGGAGTTCCTCGATTGATCCACCTTCCGTTGGGGGTGGATACAAAAACCTTTTATCCTGTTCCAATGGAAAAGAAACAGGAGTTAAGAAACAAACTTGGATTACCTTCGAACTCTAAAGTGCTTCTCTATGTAGGGCGATTTTCTCCAGATAAAGACACAGCACTTTTGCTCAGAATGTGGAAAAGGGTTGAGGAGCTTGAGCGTGGCGATTGGGTGGGGGTGATGGTGGGAGACGGACAAATGAAGCCTGAGGCCGAAGACTTTGTGAGGAGGCATCCGCGGATCCGAATTGTGCCATTCCTTAAGGAGTCTGCAGAGCTGGCAGAGTGGTATCAATCGTCAGATCTTCTGATTCACCCTGGACGATGGGAAACGTTTGGCTTGGTTCTTTTGGAGGCCCAGGCCTGCTCACTTCCCGTGATTGCGTTTCGGGGTGGTCCCATGGATGAGCAGGCTTACCAATTAAAGGATTGGGTTATCGACAGGAGTTCTAATTCTCTCGCTTTGGGAGTCGCAAAAAGGATGCAATCTTTGCCGGATCTAGATAGCCACTCCCTGAGCGGCTTTATTCAGGGAAAGTTCAGCTGGGAAAAAACGTTCACTCAACAGTTGGCCGAATACGAAGATAGGGGGTGAGCATGTTGGTTCGCTATTATCGCGCTGAAGATCGAGATCAGGTCCGTCATATTTGTGCGGAGACAGGATTCTTAGGGGACCCCATCGATCCTCTTTTTCAGGATCGGGAACTCTTCGCTGACTTCTTAACCGCGCCGTACACGGATGCAGAGCCTGATAACTGTCTGGTTTTGGAGGGCGATAACGGTCGTCTCCTTGGATATATCATGGGATCTAGGAACTCGCTCAAGCATCTCGGGTACTTGGCATTTCGGTTCCCCGGGTGGATTGTGAGAGTGATCTTTCGCTACTTCTTCGTGTATGGGAATCCGAGCCGAAAATATATTCGATGGCTTTTATTTCAGGGAAGAAAAGAAACTCCGGCGCCCCCTGCGCAAGGTGTTCACTTCCACATTAATCTTCTTCCAGAGGCTCGTGGGTTGAGTGTGGGAAAAAGATTGTTCGATACGTTTCTGGATCGAATGGGGGAGTTGGGTGAGAAAAGTGTTTTTGGTCAAGTTGTGGTCAAGGATGAGCGCAGAAGCGCCCGAATGTTTGCGTACTATGGGTTCAAGCTTGCGGATAGGAAGGAAGTCACAAAATTCAAAGATCAGCGGAAGGAGCGTGTGTATCTGTGTAATTTAGTTCAGGAGCGGGATCGAACTCCTCCACCACGTTCTCCTAGGCTTCTTCTCTCTCTTCATGACTGCCATCCGGGATCCATTCATCAGATTCACGAGCAGCTTGAGTTTTGTCTTTCAAGGTGTCCAGGGCATGCGTCCATCTTGGTCATTCCGCAGTTTCATCACGGAGTTCGGGTAGAAGATTCCAATGAGACCCTTGCTTTGTTGAATCGCTGGAACAAAGAGGGGCACGATTTAGCGATCCACGGTCTGTATCACGACCGCAAAGACCTTTCCAACAGATCCTGGTTGTGGACGAAGTTTTATTCTGAAAACGAGGCTGAGTTCTTTGATTTGCCGATCCAAGAGGCGATCGAACGATTGAGCAAGGCCCGCGCTATTTGGGGGCGTCAGGGGTGGAGGGCTAGTGGGTTTGTAGCTCCTGGTTGGCTTTACTCTTCATCTCTTGAGAGAGAGTTAGCCAAGATGGGATTTACGTATACCTGCACGTTACGAGATTTGATCTTTCTACCGTCTGGAAAAAAGGAAAGGGCGTGGGCAGGTACTTACAGCCTTCGATCAGGATGGAGGCGTGCTCTGGCAAGAGGGTGGCATCCGCTTTGGAAGCATGTGTGGGGCGGTAGTTCTGTTGTCCGACTCAGCCTTCATCCTCGCGATTTGGAGGTGCCTTTCGTGCGTAAACAGTTGGCCGTTTTTCTCGATGAGTTAGCCGAGCGTGGGTATGGTAGTTGCTCCTACGCCGACCATGTCCAAAGCTGATCTTCATCTTCACTCACGATTTTCAGACCGCCCATCGGAGTGGATACTGCGGAAACTGGGAATTCCAGACAGCCTGTCCGACCCTAAAAAGCTTTATGAAAAGCTCCGTTCTTCGGGTTTTGATTATTTCACTCTTACGGATCACAACACTTTAGGTGCGGCCAAGGAGTTGCGGGGGTTGGAGGGTTTTATTCCTGGAATGGAGATTACGACCTATTTTCCTGAGGACCGCTGCAAGGTACATCTTTTGGCTTGGAACTTGGATGAGGCCCAGGCGGATCAAGTTGAAATGCTGCGAACCAACATCTTTGAGTTGAGTCATTTTCTTCGAAAAGAGGGAATCGTTCATGCCGTAGCTCATCCTCTTTTGCATATGGATGGAAAGATGAAGCCTGAGCACTTCGAAAAACTGGTTCTGCTCTTTCAGCTCTTTGAAAAAACCAACGGGCTGCGATCTTCTTTAGGTCAAGAAATTGCTTATGCCTGCTGTGAGGCTTTAACGGAGAGAAAAATTCAGGAGTTATCAGAACGACATAAGATTGAGCCTGTGGGAGTGAGTCCATGGAAAAAATCGTGGATGGGAGGCTCCAATGATCATTGCGGTCTTTATGCGGGGCGAGTTTGGACAGAGATTTCGGGGGCTCGTGACGCTGAGAGTTTCTTGCGTGCGGTGGAAAGAGGCGAAGGGATCGTTCATGGAGAAGGTGGGGATCCCGCAAGGTTTGTTAACGGGCTCTTTCACGTCATCTTTGATTTCTTACGCGAGAAGGTGGGGCACCAAGCCCCGCGCGGTTCCGAGCTTTTGCTTCGTATCGTGAATCGTTTTTTAGCGGGTGAAAATCCCTTGGAGATGAGTTTTCTGGATAAAGCCAGGTATGCGGTGGAAATGGTGACCAGTGGGAAGATCTTAGAGTTTTGGAAGTCACCTGAGGGAGGGTTGAGTAAGGAGGTCTCCGCGTATTTGACTCGGCCCGAGACACGACAGGAATTGCAAAGGGTTTTAGAGACGGAAAAGGTGCCTGAACGAAGAAGCTTCCGTCTGGCCTCAAAAGTCATGAACGATGTTGGCTTTCGAGTCGTCACTCGCTTTCTCGAAAAGGCTGAAAAAGGTGATTTTTTGGGCGGTTTGGAGCCTTTGGCGGGAGTTCTACCTCTCGGTTTGGCCACGGCCCCATATCTTTACTCCTTTCATGCGTTGCGAAGTGATCGAAAGATGTGGGGCGAGGTGTCTGAACGATTTCTTGGAGAACGGCCTAAGGTTCTCACCAATCACCGGAGAGGGTGGTTCACAGATACTTTGGAGGATGTGAATGGGGTCGCGAGGACGATTCGTACAATGGCAGGGGCAGGTCGCGAGATGGGTGCAGACATAACGATTCTTACGAGTCGACCTGGATTCACCCCAGAGGCAGGGGTGGTTAATTTTCAGCCTGTTGGGGTGTTTACGATTCCAGAGTACGACCTCCAGAAGCTAAGTTTTCCGCCAATTCTGGAGGTGGTGGATCATGTGGCACAGCGAGGATATACAGAGCTGATCTTAAGCACGCCTGGTCCCATGGGACTGGCGGGGTTGATGGCGGCAAATATTCTGGGGTTACGGACGAGTGCGATTTATCACACAGACTTTCCGCAGTATGCGCGGTTTCTGAGTGAAGATGATCCTTTGGTTGAAGGGATTGCGTGGAACTATATGCACTGGTTCTACAGTCAGATGGATCGGGTTTATGTGAATTCGCAGACTTATCTGGATCGTTGGGTGGAGAAAGGGTTACCACGGAGCAAGCTGGCGATTCTTCCAAGGGGCTTAGACACAAAGTTGTTTTCCACCTCTCACCGAAAAAGTGATTTCTGGGCTCAACGTGGGGCGAAAGGAAAAGTGGCCCTGTATGTGGGCAGGATTTCAAAAGAGAAGGAGTTGGAGTTTTTGTCTAGGGTGGCGGTTGAGGTGGAGAAGAGTGGGGGCATTACCTTTGCATTCGTCGGTGAGGGGCCTTTTCTTGCTGAGTTGAAGCAGAAGATGCCTCGGGGCATTTTCACGGGAGTTCTTCATAATGAGGAGTTGGGACAGGCCTATGCATCGGCTGATCTTTTTGTTTTCCCCAGCACGACTGATACCTATGGAAACGTGGTGGTGGAGGCGATGGCGTCTGGCTTGCCTGTGGTTGTTTCTGATCAAGGTGGACCTGGGGAATTATTGAGGGACCCACGCGATGGCGAGAAAGTGATAGCTGGGGATGTTGCGAAGTGGGTCTCAGCAATCTTAAGGGTTGCTGGAAATGTGAATAACACGGAAATCAGGCAAGCCAGAAGAGATCGCACCATTGCGGGTAGGAGTTGGCGCGATGCATTTCAAAGTTTTTGGAGGGACGCACTTTTGTGAACAACTCCATGGGCAAATGAATTGACGCTAAGTGCTTTCGGTAGTTTTATTGAGCGATGTCTGATCCCATTCCGAAGCCCCCTACGCCTCCTCTTCCTCCAGGGGTTTCGGTATCTGGCGGTATTCCTAAACCGCCCATTCCGAGTGCGCCAGGCTTACCAAAGCCGCCTCTTGCTCCACCTGGTGTTGGATTGAAGCCTCCCGCTCCTTCTTTGCCTAAACCTCCTGGACCGCCTACTGCACCTGCACCCTCAGCACCAGGGTTAAAGAAGGAAACGATGCGTCTCACTCCGCCCGCGGTACCAAAACCACCCGTTCCTGGGGTTCCTGCTGCAGCTACACCTCCAGCGCCCCCTGTGCCGGGAATGCCTCCTAAACCCGCTGGTGTAACTCCGCCTCCAGTTCCTGGAGTTGCCAAACCTCCCGCTGATTTACGGAAAGAGACCATGCGGATATCCTTGCCTCCTCGCCCAGGTGGCGCCGGGGCAGTGGTTCCAGCCAAACCTGCTGGGGGTCCTTCTCCTGCGGCAACCCAAGTAGCAAAACCGATCACCCCTGCAGCGGGTGCAGGTGGGGTCGTTCAAAAACCTGGAGTTCCGACCCAGCCCGCTCCAAATGTTGCGCCCCGTGCAGGCGGAGCAGCTGTAGCTCGGACCGTTGTTGATAACGATAGCGGGGGAACAGCACTCGCAATCGCCGCTCTGGTGGCCTCGCTGGTGGCCTTTGGCATTGTGTTAATGAGTTACCTCGGTAAATAAGATCTTATGGCCGACGGTTCTACCCTTACTCTTACTCAGTCGAATTTTGAGGCATCGGTTTTGAAGTCTACCGTTCCGGTCCTTGTGGATTTCTGGGCTGAGTGGTGCGGACCTTGCAGAATGATTTCACCCCTTCTTGAGCAGATTGCGAAAGACCACGCAGGAAAGGTGGTTGTAGGTAAAGTGAACGTCGATCATGAGCAGGCTCTTGCTGCAAAGTATGGGATCCAATCGATTCCTGCTTTTTTTATTTTTAAGAATGGAGAGATTGCAGAGCAGTTTATCGGAGCCCAACACTCCCGTCAGAGTATCGAAGCGAAGCTAGGGGTGTAAAAGCAGGGCAGGGCGCCAATTTGGGCGCAAATTCCAACCGAATCGAATGTCAGGCAGGGCCTACGGATGTGTAGGTGCAGCGATAGAGACCAGCAATCCGTTCCTCGTCCCGCTTCATCTTGGTCCGAAGGACTTTCTCAAAGAGTTGGCGCTCATAGTCACGAATCATGGGAAAGCTGTCGAGACAGTCGAGGATGGCGGAGTTGAACTCCGTGATGCGGTGGGTGCGGGAAGAATTATCAAAAGAGTATTCGGCCATATAACCATCCTCTTCCCGAAGTTGGGCGAGCCCACGATACCGAGATTCTCCCTCTAATTTCTGAAGCTTGATTTCGTAGCGCTGCGTCTCTGCCTTGTAGATGTTATGAAGAATCTTTTCTGGTCCTAGCGAACCATAAATTTCTTTCACCGACTCCAAAATCTGCAGGCTAAACTGAGGATAGCGACTCGGGAAGAATTCGCGTGCCCCATCGGTCAAACGATAGGCTTTTTCAGGGCGACCCATCCCTTTGGGGCGGCGCCATGTGTCCAGGTAACCGTCTCTTTCCAGCCCAATACAGTGTTGTTTGACCCCCATGTAAGAGAGACCGACCCTTTGACAAAGTTCTGCGACGGAAAGTCCTTGGCTCCTCTTGATTTCACGAAGAATGGAGAGCTTCGGGTTGTGGTTGCTTTTGGAAAGTAACTTGGTCTTCATCCGTGAACCTCAATCATCACCAACACTGCATTCCAAATCAACTCCTGAATTAAAAATTATTCACTAGCCCTAACGGGACTCGAACCCGTGCACCGGCCTTGAGAGGGCCGTGTCCTAACCAGCTAGACGATAGGGCCTCAATCATCCGAAAATAGCGTGTTCGGTCGAGGGAGCAACCTCGGAGAAGCATGTCGCGCAGGATTATTCGACTGTGACTGACTTTGCGAGGTTCCTGGGCTTGTCCACGTCCCGACCCAAGGCGACAGCGGTATGGTAAGAGAATAGCTGAAGGGGAATGACGTTAAGAATGGGTTGAAGAAGTTCATGGGTCTTGGGCACCTCAAGAATTGCATCCGCCAAACCCTTGATTTTTGCATCGCCCTCGTGACCAACCGCAATGACGGGTCCCCCACGGGCTTTGATTTCCTGTAAACTTCCAAGATTCTTATCGTATACACCGCCCGCAGTCGCGATCAGGACCGTAGGAGTTTCACGATCGATCAAGGCAATCACCCCATGCTTGAGCTCTGCGCTGGGATATCCCTCTGCGTGGATATAAGTGATCTCCTTCATTTTTAAAGCGCCCTCCAGTGCGATTGGGAAATTGGCCAAACGTCCCAGAAAAAGCATGGAGCGCGAGTGGGCAAATGTTTTCGCAACTTTTGCAATCGCTTCGGAGTGGCGCAACGCCTGCTGAATCTTTTCAGGAAGCTGGGAAATCGCCTCAAGAATTTCTGTGCCGTGAGCGGCAGAGAGTTGGTGCAGTCTTCCTAACAGGAGGCCGAGCAGTGTGAAGACCATGACTTGGGAGGTGAATGATTTGGTGGCCGCTACGCCGATCTCTGGTCCTGCGTGCATATACACACCGCCATCACTCTCCCGAGCGATCGAGCTGGCCACGTTGTTACAAATTCCAAGACATGAATACCCGCGACGTTTGGCTTCCCGAAGTGCACCCAGCGTATCTGCGGTCTCGCCGGATTGGCTGACTGCCAAAAAAAGTGTTTTCGGGGAAATAGGGGAATCACTATATCGAAACTCACTCGCGTGCTGAGTCTCGACGGGAATCTTGGCCAGGGTTTCGATCAGATATTTTCCCACCATTCCTGAATGAAGAGCTGTGCCGCATCCGATGACTGAAATCCGCTCCACCTGCCGAAGCTGATCGGAGGTCATGTTCAAACCGCCCAACTTGGCGGTGGCTCCGTCTCGGTCGAGTCTTCCACGGAAGGCGTTTTCGATGGAGCGGGGTTGTTCCATAATTTCCTTGAGCATGAAGTGGGCGTGAGGACCTTTGTCTGTGTGGATCACGCCGTTTTCTATTTGCTCAACTTTGACATGGGCTTGTACCCCTAAAGGGGAGGAGACGTCAAAATGGTCCGCATAAAGCGCGACAATCTCCTGATCCTGTAAAATGACGACGCGGTTGGTGTAGGGGGCTAGGGCTTGAGTGTCGCTGGCCAGAAAATTCTCACCTTGCCCGACGCCGATAACCAACGGGCTACCCCGTCGAGCTCCGACAATCAGTTTGGGGAGATCACTGTGGATGACTGCGATTCCCAGAGTCCCTTGAATTTGTGAAAGTGTGGTTCTGACGGCTTCGAGAAGACGAGCTTCTCCAGTGGCTTTGCTTTTTGTGTAAGACTCTCCCAAGCAGTGAGCGAAAACTTCCGTATCAGTTTCAGATTGAAACTTGTGGCCTGCCTTAGTCAGCTTTTCCTTCAATTCGAGAAAGTTTTCAATCACGCCGTTATGAACAAGGGCCAGTTTGCCCGAAGCGTCCAGATGAGGGTGGGCATTCGCATCTGTGGGTGCGCCGTGAGTTGCCCAGCGAGTATGACTGATTCCAATTTCACCTAGAATGGGCTTGGCCATGCAGGCTTTGGCAAGGTTTTCAATCCGACCGCTCTTTTTACGAACCTCTACTCCATTCCCGTTTATGATTGCGAGACCGGCCGAGTCGTATCCCCTATATTCCAGTCGGCTTAAGGCTTCGAGAAGGATGGGCTGAGCCTTGCGAGGCCCCACATAGGCGACAATTCCACACATCGTAAACTTGTTCTAGCGGTTGGGGGAGATAGGGTCAATTAATGAGCCATCGTAGTGCAATCAGTGCGGATCAGGTGATCAGTGTGATCTTGGGAGGCGGTGAGGGGAACCGCTTATTCCCTTTAACTCAGGAGCGTGCCAAACCTGCAGTTCCCATCGCGGGAAAGTATCGGTTGGTGGATATTCCAATCAGCCTTAGCCTTAATTCGGGGATAAAGAGAATCTTTCTCCTGACCCAGTACCTCAGCTCCTCACTCCACCGGCATGTTCAGCAAAGCTACCGCTTCGACGATTTTATTCCTCGCGGATTCATTGAAATCGTAGCTGCCCAAAAGACCCGGGAGGGGACCGAATGGTATCAAGGAACGGCGGATGCGGTTCGACATGGGTTGATTCATTTCGATAATCATCCACATGAATACGTTTTGATTCTTTCGGGAGATCAGCTCTACCGGATGGATTTCCGGGAGATGCTGGAACAGCATGTCTCAACCGGGTCGGAGATCACCATCGCCACTTTGCCCGTGGACAAGAAGACCGCGCCCAGTTTGGGGATCTTAAAGGCGGATGGGGAACGACGAATCACTGAGTTTGTGGAGAAACCGAAGGATCCGGCCGTGCTGGCTTCGATGGAAAGCGGGCCTGCTATGCCCAAGGGCCGTCCGTACCTCGCCTCGATGGGGATTTACATCTTTAATCGGGATACCCTGCGCGATTGTTTGGATGGAAATGATGGTAAGGATTTCGGCAAAAATATTCTCCCTGCCGCTATTGGAAGCAAGAAGGTGTCGGCATTCATTCATGACGGGTATTGGGAGGACATCGGTACGATTGGGGCATTCTACCGGGCCAACTTGGATCTGTTGGCCCACGAGCCGAAGTTCGATTTTGGATTGAGCACGGCGCCGATCTACACCCGTGCCCGCTTTCTTCCGGGTTCGGTGGTTGAAGATTGTCAGGTGATCCGGGCGATTGTTTCGGATGGTTGTACCATACGGAAAAGTATTTTGGATCAAGCTGTGATCGGAATTCGATCAAGGATCGGTTCAGGATGCCAGATTCGTCGATCCATCGTGATGGGGGCGGACTATTTCGAGACCCTCGTTCAGCAGGAGGACAATCAGAAGAGGCGGCGCCCAGCGATCGGCATAGGGGATGGGACGGTGATTGAGGATGCAATTATCGATAAGAATGTGAGGATCGGTCGGAACGTCGTGATCCGGGCTGCTGGAAAGGATCGGGATATGGATGGGGAGAACTTTTACGTTCGGGATGGTGTGGTGATCATTCCGAAGGGAAGTACGATTTCTGACGGAACTGTGATTTAGAAAACCGTTGCGCTACGAAGAAATAAGAACGATAATTTACAAACGTCAGCGGGCGTAATGTAATGGTAGCCTGCGAGCTTCCCAAGCTTGATGTGAGAGTTCGATTCTCTCCGCCCGCAAAATGATTTTCTTACGATCGTAATTGTTCTGACGCGCAGGGTGACAAAGGGAAGGTTTCAGCCAAGAATAGGGGATGAAGATTCACGATCCGATGCTTCACCGAATTGCGGTAGGTGTTGCACTCGTTTTTTTGGGATTTGCCTGCTTAAACATTCTCCGTCCCTTCTTTGGGCCTTTGCTTTGGGCGGTCATTTTAACGGTGGCTACCTGGCCGGTTTTTCATTGGATCAAAAACAGAATGCCTACGCGACCGATTCTCGCTGCGGTGTTGACCAGTCTTCTTATCGCAGTTTTCTGCATGATACCGATCACCTATGGGGTGGCGGTGGCAGCACAATCGGTGAAACCATTATCGCAATTGATGTTGGATTATTCAAAGGAGGGCCTGCCTCATCCTCCCTTGTGGTTGCGTGACTATCCCTACGGGCAGATGCTTTTCCAAAAGTGGGAAACCGCATCGCAGGATCGCACGCAGCTTCTACAGGACTTAAGTCCGTTACTTAAACAGGGGGCGACAAGACTCGGGCAGATGGCGGGAAAGGTTGGGGTGGGGCTCCTTGAATTCGCATTCAGCCTGATCATATGCGGATTTTTCTTTGCGTATGGGGAAACATTAACCCGATCGAGCCTGCAGACCCTGGAAAAGCTTTTCGGGCCTCGAGGCGGAGAGTTGCTTGATCTTTCGGCCAGAACGATTCGAAGCGTGATGTTGGGGGTTCTGGGTACGGCGGCGCTGCAGGCGGCGTTGATGTGCATTGGCTTTTCGTTGGCAGGGGTTCCGCAGGTTGTGTTGCTGGGTTTTGCAGGATTCTTCTTTGCCAGCCTTCAATTGTCCTGCGGGATCGTATGGATTCCTGTTGTGATATGGCTTTTTATGGAGGGCAGGACTGGCTGGGCTATTTTTAACTTGGTTTGGGGGGTGGGGGTAGTGGGTCTCGTGGATAATTTCACAAAACCGTACCTCATTAGTCGTGGAAGCAACTTGCCGTTTGGAATTATCTTCTTGGGAGTAATCGGCGGATTTCTGGCTTATGGTTTTCTGGGCATCTTTTTCGGGGCGACGCTTATGGCCGTAGCTTTTCGCTTGTTTAAAGAGTGGTTGGCGGGAGAAGAGGGGGCGATTTCGGGTTAGATTTTCGTTTTGTTTGGATTTGGAGGGACGGATTGTTCTTCGACTTCCCGTTGGAGACTTGTCGTTCTAAAACTAAGGAGTTCGCAGTCCCGATTTAGACTTCGGATTTGAAGGAGTAAGGCGTACGGCGGGTTGAGGGGTGCCTTCGACTGGTTCTGGAGGAGTTTGGGTTTTTAGGTAGTAATCTCTTGCTTCCGTGAAAAGTATCGGCGTCTCGGGGAGCAGGATATTTCCTGACGACCAAGCGCCGGCTCCAGCAATCAGTCCTACCGGAGGAAAAATAAAGGTGAAGGCCTTGGTGATGTCATCCACTTCGGTCATTTTTTTGTACCAGATCCGGACGGGGAGATTGTCCTGAGGTCGAATGCCGACATCGATTCCACCTATTCGTTCTGTTTCCCCAATCTTGAGTTGTGTGTCGGATAGGTAGCGGATGTAACCCAAACCAACAGCTTGTGGTCTAAGGGAAGTTCCTTCCGTGGCTTTTTTATCCTGCGGACCATCGACGATTTTCACCTGTTTGTAGGTTCCTGGAGACAAGACCACGGAGAGACTCCCGCAATTCAGGGTCTGTTCATTGGTTATTTCTAGTTGGCAATTTTTCGGACGGGTGGGATCCAGTAGGGGATCGATCATCGTTTCGCCGGTTTGCGGGAGTGTGGGAGTCGGCTTTGACGGTGCGGGTGTGGGAGTGGGGACGGCGAGGCGGGCGGGGTTTTTGGGTTGGACGGTGGCTGCCTCCGATGAGACAGCAGCGGCCGATCCTGGATTTTGAGCCACCAGTATATCGGAAAATAGACTTAGGATGGAAAAAAGAAGAAGTATTCTCATTAGAATTTGTAGATCAGGTTGATCCCGGTTCCGGCGTTGTAAGCTTCGTAATCACCCGTCTCAGCGACATTCACACTGCTGTCACTTTTGGTCCAGCTGACAAAACCGCGAAGAGAAACGTATTCGATGGGTGTCCATGTGAGGGAAGCTCCGTAGGTTTGTTGGAAATCAAGTCGGTCTTCGTTGTTAAACTTCTTTTCCTCAGGAGGAGTATCCTCAGCGGTTCCCGGTTGGAGACCTGTATATTTTGCTAATCGGTAACTCGCAAAAATCTGCGTGCTGATTTCCTTAGTAGGGTTTGTCGACCAGGAAAAGGTCATATTGTTGTCGGTGCGGGTGAAGTTGGATGGGTTGGCGATGACATAGGACGCCCGTCCGGTGATCGAGACAGAATTCCAATCGGCCAGGGAGTGGAACCAGCTCGCCGTCCAGGCGAGGGGATATTCATCGAGGAAGTTCACATACTGGGAGAGGGACTGGTCTCGTCCGGAGCCCATAAAAATGTTGGCATCTGCGGAAAACGAGATGAAAAGATCCTCGGTAAAGGCCCAGCCCAAGGAAACAAATGGATCCATCACTGTGAAGTTATTTTGGGAGATGCCAGTCTGGTTGTAGCCGGGATCTCCATTTGGCCCAGGAGAACCTGGCTCTGCCGTTGCGTAGGTGAAGAACTGGTAGCGGAATCCCGCTCTGGGGAAAAACATTGCGCACTGTTCGTCCTGAATTTGTGGGGCGAAACCGATTTCGGGGGAAGTAATGATCTGCCACGCAGAAAACTTTTGGCCGCCGCTCTCGGCATAAAGTACATTGCTGTTGTAAAAAGCCTGGCAGTCGACCGTTGTGTAGAACCACGGTTTTTCTGTTGGCTTGGACATAATACCGACTTCGCCCAAATCTGCCGAAAGGGGTTTGGCAGTTACGGATTCCTCTTCGAGGTTCTGTGACTTGCTGGGGTCTGTTTCTTGAACCTGTTGTCTAAGTTGCATGTCTTGGCGGGTCTGTGAGGAGACCGCCGCCCCCGATCCTGTTTGGGCTCGGACGGGATTGGATATGCCTAATAAGAACACAGCTAAGAGGTAAAAAACTCTGCCCCCAAAGGTTGAAAATATGGGGGGTGGGGTAAAACGAAAAAGTCTCTGGTAAGCCATCTAATTGCCCTTTTAGACAATTGCAGGAGAAGCACAACATATAGATAATTTTTCTATATATAACCTAAATATAGTATTATGCGTAAAAATTGGGAATAAAAATTGCAGCTAAAAATTTCTTAAAAATTTAATTTTAAAATACTTTTAATGACAATGACTTACAAAAAATAGAAATTCAATCTATTGAAAAATTGAGAATTAGGTACTTAAATATAGGTGTATGGCTTGTAGGCTTTTAGGCGGACTATTTAATATATATTTCGTGACCACTTCTTGGTGTGGTTTTTTTCTGGGAAAGTTTGGAACCTTCTTTGATCGTTCTTCAGGTGACCATCCTCAAGTTGTCTGGACTAATTTTGGAATTTGGATGTTTAGGCTACTGGAAATAGGATTTTGATTTATGTCGATTTTAGTATCTTTCCCTAGATGTCTTGTTTTTACTGCTTGGTTTTGCGTCTGTCTCTTATCGGGCGCGGTCTGGAGTGCGGAACTCGGGCAGGCCAAGGTTTCGGCCATTTTGCGGGATGTGCAGAAAACCGAAGGCAGCAAAACCGAGCCTGCCGCTGTGGGGGATGTGATTGCAGGTGGTGGCAGAATCACCACCCAGGGCCAATCGTTGGCAGAGCTGAAATTTCCCGACGGCAGTGTGATCCGTATCGGCAATAATTCGACCTTCTCATTTGATCCAAACGACCGAACCGTTCGCCTCGACCGGGGTACGGCTTTGGTGAGTACTCCTCCGAAAGCAGAAGGCATCAACATCGTTTCAGGCGGAGTCTCTGGAACGGTTGGTGGCGATCCTGCGGGGAAAACTTTTCTGGTGACCGCCTATTCTGCCGAAAGCGGCGGGGCCAAAGGGGCTCCTACAGGCGGGTTCGGTTTGATGGTTTTGCAGGGGAGCTCAGCGACCACAGTCAGCGCTCCTTCGGGTTCCGTTAGCATCGCTCCCGGTCAGTTTGCGTTGGTGGGGGGCAAGATGGATGGAGCGCCCAAAGTTTTGACGGTGGATGTGGGACAGGTCTTTCGCTCCAGTCCTCTCGTAAACTCCTTTCCCGAACCGCTTCCGACTAAGGGCGCAATTTTGAGCACGGCAATTCAGCAGCAGGGGAGCCAAAGCTCGGGAGGACTTCGTTCGACCGGAACATCGGGAGTGGCGCTGACCTCGGGCGGGGATCTTCTCACGGGTGGATCCAAACCGGCTAAATCCGGAGGCTATACTTTCGAAATCGCCTCGAACGTCCCAGGCACAGGTCGCCAGGAAAAACAGGCAACCGCCACCGAGAAAAACAAGGACGATAGCGGTCTGGATATTGCCACCGCTGCCGGAGGTCCGACGGGCAGTGGAGGTATCGTTGGAGCAGTGACGGGTTCGACTGGTGGAGGTAGCAGGGCGGGAGGGGGTGGGGTGAACATCCCATCGGTTCCAAGCATTCCGGCAAACACGGGACAAAGCGGTATCACGGCTAATCCGAATAATCCAAACAATCAGAATAATCGGAACAACCTGCCTGCGACTGTGGTGAATGCTCAGGTTCAATCCAAGACATATGACGGGTTGGTTTCCGCTATGATCCAGAATGCGCTTTTGTCTGGCATTCAATCGGGTGACAGCGTCGCCCTCCAAAACGACACGACTGGAATCTTTGCCAACAAGAATGTGGGCACCTGGAGGGTCTCCACCACCATGGGGTTAACCGGTGCAGACGCTGGTAGGTACATCCTGACTCAGCCGACCATGAGCGGAACCATCACGGCGAAAGATGTGACGATCGCCACCGGAACTGCTTTCGGAAAGGTGTATGACGGGAACACTGGCGCAACAGTTACAGCGGGAGGTCTGAGTGGTTTGGTGGCAGGGGAAATCCTTGGAATCAGCACCGCGGTTGGGACCTTTGCGATCAAGGATGTGGGGACGCGCAACGTGACGGCGGCCTACACGCTTACCGATGGAGCAAACCTTGCGTCGAACTACAATCTGATCAATCCCACCGAAACGCTCACTGCAACAATCACCGCCAAGGCGCTGACGATGACTGGGTCAAGTGCTGCCAGTAAAGTCTACGATGGAAATAGATCAGCATCTCTGACATTGGGAACTTTGAGTGGCGAGGTTGCGGGTGAAACCCTCGGCACATCAACCGTGGTCGGGACGTTCAACAGTAAGGATGTGTTGAGCGCGAATACGGTAACAGCGGTGTACACGTTGGTTGACGGAGCGAATGGTGAGTTGGCCAGCAACTACAGCTTGGCCAATGCCAGCTTAGCTTCGACGATCACGGCCAAGAGTTTGTCGATTACAGCGCCCTCGATTGGTTCCAAGACTTATGATGGTTTAGCCACGGCGGGGTCGCTGACACTGGGAACACTTTCCGGTTTCGTCGGAAGTGAGACGGTGAGGGCGACTGGTACAGCGGCTGATTTCAGTAGCGCAAATGTGGGTAGTTACAGTTCGGTGGTTACTTACAACTTGGCGGATGGTCTGAATGGCGGATTGGCTTCAAACTATAGTTTGGCCGCAGGATCTGCCTCAGGAGCGATTACAGCCAAAGGGCTTTCGATCACCGCACCTGCAATCGCCTCCAAGGTGTATAATGGCAACGCCACAGCTGGTTCGCTGACTTTGGGAACACTTTCCGGTTTTGTCGGAAGCGAGACGGTGACGGCGAGTGGTGCGGCGGCGGATTACAGCAGTGCCAACGTGGGGACGTACAATGGGGTGGTGGTGTCTTACACGTTGGGCAATGGATCCAACGGAGGATTGGATTCTAACTATAGCCTGGCCGCAGGATCGGCGACGGGAGTGATCACGGCCAAGGATGTGACGATCGCCTCTGGGTCGGTTTCGGGGAAAGTTTATGACGGCAACACCGGTGCAGTTGTGACTGCGGGAAGTCTAAGTGGCCTCGTGAACGGTGAGAGTCTTGGTACTACGATGGCATCGGGAACCTTTGTGAGCAAGGATGTGGGGACGCGCAACGTAGCGGCGACCTACACCCTGACCGATGGAGCGAACCTTGCGTCGAACTACAATCTGATCAATCCCACCGAAACGCTGAGTGCGACGATCACGGCCAAAGTCCTGACGATGACTGGATCGACTGCGACCAGTAAAGTTTACGACGGAAACACGACGGCATCCGTGACGTTGGGAACGTTGAGTGGTGAAGTTCTCGGTGAAACTCTCGGCTTCTCGACTGTAGTAGGAACGTTTAACAGTAAGGATGTATTGGCCGCTAACACCGTGACAGCGGTCTACACATTGACTGATGGACTTAATGGGGAGTTGGCTAGTAACTACAGTCTGGCCAATGACAGCTTGGCCTCGACCATTACCGCTAAAGTGCTGACGATCTCGGTGGCGACTCCATCGACGGTGACCAGCAAGGTTTACGACGGGAGCGCGGCAGCTTCTGTGACGGTCGGTGCGTTGGTCGGCGAGGTGGCAGGTGAGACTCTAGGTGCGACAACAGCGGTCGGAACATTCGCGGACAAGAACATTGGGACCAAAAATGTAGCTGCAGTTTACACGCTGGTGGACGGAGCGAATGGAGAGTTGGTGAGCAACTACTCGTTAGCTGCGGAAACATTGACCGGAACCATCACGGCCAAGGATCTGAGTGTGTTTAACGCAGCGGTGACAACCAAAGTTTATGACGGCAATGATGCAGCAGTGGTGACCGGGGCGGTGTTGGTTGGGAACTCAACGTTGGACAATGACGGCAAGTTTATCGGAACGGAAACGGTAACCTTGAGTGGTGGGACGACTGGAACCTTTGCGAGCAAAAACGTAGGAGCGGGCCAGACAGTGACGACCACAATGAATTTAGGTGGAAGTGATGCGGGTAACTACACGCTGAACACGCAACCGACCTTAAGCGGAACGATCACGGCCAAAGCGCTGACGATGACCGGGTCGAGTGCGGCCAGCAAGGTTTACGACGGAAACACGACCGCTTCTGTGACGTTGGGAACTTTAAGCGGAGAGGTTGTCGGTGAAACTCTCGGTACGTCGACTGTGGTCGGAACGTTTAACAGCAAAGATGTATTGGCCGCTAACACCGTGACAGCGGTGTACACGCTTGTGGACGGAGCCAATGGAGAGTTGGCCAGCAACTACAGCCTGGCGAATGACAGCTTGGCTTCAACGATCACTGCCAAATCGCTGACGATGACTGGGTCTACTGCGGCGACCAAAGTCTACGACGGGAACACAACGGCTTCCGTGACGTTGGGCACGTTGAGCGGTGAGGTTGGTGGTGAAACCCTCGGCACATCGACCGCGGTTGGAACGTTCAACAGCAAAGATGTGCTGGCCGCTAACACCGTGACAGCGGTCTACACATTGACTGATGGACTTAACGGCGAATTGGCCAGTAACTACAGCCTAGTCAATGACGGCTTAGCTTCGACCATTACCGCCAAGGCGCTGACGATGACGGGTTCGACCGCAGCCAGCAAAGTCTACGACGGGAACACCTCGGCATCCGTGACCTTGGGAGCGTTAAGTGGCGAAGTAGCAGGTGAAACCCTCGGGACATCAACGGTGCTGGGAACCTTTAACAGCAAGGATGTGTTAGGTGCGAACACTGTTACGGCGGCTTACACGTTGGTGGACGGAGCGAATGGAGAGTTGGCCAGCAACTACAGCCTGGCGAATGACAGCTTGGCTTCAACGATCACTGCCAAATCGCTGACGATGACTGGGTCTACTGCGGCGACCAAAGTCTACGACGGGAACACAACGGCTTCCGTGACGTTGGGGACTTTGAGTGGGGAGGTGGCAGGGGAAACTCTTGGGACACCGACGGTCGCGGGGACGTTTAACAGCAAGGATGTGTTGAGTGCGAACACCGTTACGGCGGCTTACACGTTGGTGGACGGAGCGAATGGAGAGTTGGCCAGCAACTACAGCCTGGCCAATGACAGCTTGGCCTCGACCATCACGGCCAAAGCATTAACGATGACCGGTTCGATTGCCGGTACCAAAGTGTACGATGGAAACACGACGGCAGTAGTCACGTTGGGGGCGTTGAGTGGGGAGGTTTCAGGGGAAACTCTTGGGACACCGACGGTGGTGGGAGCGTTTAACAGCAAGGATGTGTTGAGTGCGAACACAGTAACTGCAGCCTACACGCTTACCGATGGAGCCAATGGAGAGTTGGCCAGCAACTACAGCCTGGCCAATGACAGCTTGGCCTCGACCATCACGGCCAAGGCATTGACGATGACTGGGTCGACTGCAGGCAGCAAAGTTTACGATGGAAACACGACGGCTTCTGTGACGTTGGGTGCGTTGAGCGGAGAGGTTGTCGGTGAAACTCTCGGTGCATCGACTGTGGTCGGAACGTTCAACAGCAAAGATGTGCTGGCCGCTAACACGGTGACGGCGGTGTACACATTAGTTGACGGAGCCAATGGAGAGTTGGCCAGCAACTACAGTCTCGCCAATGCCAGCTTGGCTTCAACGATCACCGCCAAATCGCTTACGATGACGGGTTCGACCGCAGTCAGCAAAGTTTACGACGGAAACAGGACTGCATCAGTGACCTTGGGTGCGTTGAGTGGTGAAGTCGTTGGTGAAACCCTCGGTACATCGACTGTGGTCGGAACGTTTAACAGTAAGGATGTGGTGGGGGCCAATACCGTGACGGCGGCGTACACGCTTGTGGACGGAGCGAATGGAGAGCTGGCCAGTAACTACAGTTTAGCCAATGACAGCTTGGCTTCAACGATCACGGCCAAATCCCTAACGATGACCGGGTCTACTGCTGCGACCAAAGTTTACGATGGAAATAGGACGGCTTCTGTGACGTTAGGAGCGTTGAGTGGTGAAGTAGCAGGGGAGACCCTCGGTACGTCGACAGTCGTTGGAACATTTAACAGTAAGGATGTGTTGGCCGCTAACACCGTGACAGCGGTGTACACTTTGGTGGACGGAGCGAATGGGGAGTTGGCCAGCAACTACAGCCTCGCTAGCGACAACTTGGCTTCGACGATCACGGCTAAGGGTTTGTCGATTACAGCGCCCTCGATTGGTTCCAAGACTTATGATGGTTTAACCACGGCGGGGTCGCTCACACTGGGAACACTTTCAGGTTTTGTCGGAAGCGAGACAGTGACGGCGAGTGGCGCGGCGGCGGATTACAGCAGTGCCAACGTGGGTAGTTATAACTCGGCGGTTACTTACAACTTGGCCGACGGTCTGAATGGTGGATTGGCCTCGAACTACAGTTTAGCCGCGGGATCGGCGACGGGAGTGATCACAGCCAAGACGTTAACGATCTCGGTGGCGACTCCTTCGGCCGTGGCGAGCAAGGTTTACAACGGAACTCGGGATGCGGCAGTGACAGTGGGCGCATTGGACGGAGAGGTTGCTGGTGAGACCTTGGGTGCGACGACGGCGGTGGGAACGTTTGCGGACAAGAATATCGGAACGAAGAACGTGACTGCGGTTTACACGCTGGTGAATGGATTGAATGGAGAGCTCGCGAGCAACTACACGTTGGCTGCGGAAACATTGACTGGAACCATCACGGCCAAAGATCTGAGTGTGTTTAGTGCGGCAGTGACCACAAAAGTTTATGACGGCAATGATGCAGCAGTGGTGACCGGTGCAGTGCTGGTCGGGAACTCGACGAGCGACATTGACGGCAAGTTTATCGGAACGGAAGCGGTGATCTTGAATGGGGGAACGGCTGGAGCGTTTGCGAGCAAGAACGTAGGTGCGGGGCAAGGTGTAACGACGACGATGACCCTGGGTGGAGCAGATGCAGGCAACTACACACTGAACACACAACCAACCTTGAGCGGAACGATCACAGCCAAGGCGCTGACGATGACCGGATCGAGTGCGGCGAGTAAAGTATATGACGGGAATAGATCAGCATCTGTGATATTGGGAACTTTGAGTGGCGAAGTTGCGGGAGAGGCCCTTGGCGCATCCACCGTGGTCGGGACGTTCAACAGTAAGGATGTGTTGAGCGCGAATACAGTGACAGCGGTGTACACGTTGGTGGACGGAGCGAATGGTGAGTTGGCCAGCAACTACAGCTTGGCCAATGACAGCTTGGCTTCGACGATCACGGCTAAGAGTTTAATGATTTCGGCGCCCTCGATTGGTTCCAAGACTTATGACGGTTTGGCCACAGCCGGGTCGCTGACCCTAGGAACACTTTCCGGCTTTGTCGGAAGTGAGACAGTGACAGCGAGTGGTGCGGCAGCGGATTACAGCAGTGCGAACGTGGGAACGTATAATGGAGTAGCGGTATCCTACACTTTGGGCAACGGCTCCAACGGAGGATTGGCCTTAAATTACAGTTTGGCAGCGGGATCGGCGACGGGAGTGATCACGGCCAAAGGGCTTTCAATAACTGCCCCTTCAATTTCCTCCAAGGTTTATGATGGGAACGCAATGGCCGGGTCGCTGACCCTAGGAACACTTTCCGGATTTGTCGGAAGTGAGACAGTAACAGCGAGTGGGGCGGCAGTGGATTACAGCAGTGCGAACGTGGGAACGTACAATGGAGTAGCGGTCTCTTACACGCTTGGTAACGGCTCTAACGGAGGATTGGCCTCAAATTACAGTTTGGCAGCCGGATCGGCTACTGGAGTGATCACGGCCAAAGGGCTTTCGATCACCGCGGCTTCGCTTGCCTCGAAAGTTTATGACGGGAACAGGACCGCTGGGACGGTGACGTTGGGTGCGCTTTCCGGATTTGTGGGAAGTGAGTTGGTGACGGCGAGTGGTGCGGCGGCGGATTACAGTAGTGCCAATGTGGGGAGTTACAGTTCGGCGATTGCCTACACGTTGAGCAATGGATCTAACGGTGGATTAGCTTCGAACTATAGCCTGGCAGCCGGATCGGCAACTGGAGTGATCACGGCCAAGGGACTTTCGATCACCGCCCCTTCAATCGCCTCCAAGGTTTATAACGGCAATGCCACAGCCGGGTCGCTGACCCTGGGAACACTTTCCGGTTTTGTCGGGAGTGAGACAGTGACGGCGAGTGGTGCGGCAGTGGATTACAGCAGTGCGAACGTGGGAACGTACAATGGAGTAGCGGTCTCCTACACATTGAGTAACGGCTCCAACGGAGGATTGGCTTCGAACTACAGTTTGGCCACTGGATCGGCGACGGGAGTGATCACCGCCAAGGATGTGACGATCGCCTCTGGGTCGGTTTCGGGGAAGGTGTATGACGGAAACACCGGTGCAGTCGTTACGGCGGGAGGCCTGACTGGTCTCGTAGTTGGGGAAAATCTTGGAACGACGACAGCGGTGGGCACTTTTGCGAGCAAGGATG
>Ga0214923_10000212_pt1 | contig 90215 bp, 103 predicted proteins | sample LL1510_MetaG_FD_177993 | JGI IMG/M metagenome (GOLD analysis project Ga0214923, IMG submission 177993) | Freshwater microbial communities from Lake Lanier, Atlanta, Georgia, United States - LL-1510 | ecosystem: Environmental > Aquatic > Freshwater > Lake | place: USA: Georgia | collected... | reverse complement strand
TCCTACATTTCCTTGTGGACCTAAATCTCCTTTAGGTCCACAAGGAAATGTAGGACCTCAAGGAGATTTAGGTCCACAAGGAAATGTAGGACCTCAAGGAGATTTAGGTCCACAAGGAAATGTAGGACCTCAAGGACACACTATATCTACTTTTATAATTGACAGGTCGTCTTTTACAGGTATTGGAACTCCAGCAGGTTTACCTACTGGTTCTGCTACCAACATAGCAGTACAAACTTTTAATTTAGCAGGTTGGCCATCAACTCCGTATAAATTATTTTCTTCTGGAATTTTGAATTTAGAACTGTCACCTACTGGTAGTGGTCTTTTAAATACTGAAACGTCTTATAGATTTGATTTTCACGCCGGTAGTGCTGCTGGACCCATTTTAGGTACTTCTTTTTATGATGGTGTATCTCCTATAGTTGGAGGAGATCAGGATTACGAAATATCTGTACCTTTCGTTATATGTTCAACTCAAAGTTATACAGGATTTGTCGGTAGTACTTTAGCAGTTTTTATAAATTGTACACCAACTGATCCATCTATACTTATAAACTTCGGACCAGGACCTACTGGTATACAAGGATTTTATACTCCTGCTTTATAATTCTTGAAAGGTAAAATGTGTAAAATAATTTTAAAATATCAATATTTTAAAATTTAAATAAATAACCAAAATACTTTTTAATAAAATTATAAACTTTTAGCAAAATCTTCCAAAGATTTTACGTCCCTTTCTCCATCATGTATTTTTACAAATTTTCCATTTTTATATCCAACATATGATGGAAATCCTCTAAACTTTGGATGTATCATTTCAATTCTTTTAGCCAATTCTGGTTCTCCTTTTTCAGTTCCATCTCCTTGAATTGTAGCATAAAAATATTTACTACCATTTTTATCAGCAAATTTTTGAAAATCAGGTTTTGCTTTAGTACAATATCCACAAAAATTAGCCTGAATCATAATTATAACTGGTTTATTTTTCGGTATTTCTTTATTAATTATATTTCCTTTTTTATCAAAATCAGTATCTTGTAAGTAAGCAACAGGTCTATCTAAATATAACATTCTTTATAATTTAAAAATATTTTAAAAAATTATATAGTTTTTTTATCATCATTTCTATCTATTTCAATAAAAATATTATTTGTCTCATCATCTGAAATATGTTCTAATAAATAAGAATATTTAACTAAATTTATAGAATTAATTATAAAAGCACAATTATTATTCCAGTTTCCAATAGAAGAATTACATGAATAGCACCATGATGAATATTTATTTTTTAATCCACAAAAATTAACAGCATCTTTTTCAGAATAAATAGAAGAATATTCATTATTTATAACTCTTAAATAACTATTCCAGTACTTTTTAGAAATTTTTAAAAATTCTTTTCCATTTTTAGAGACAATATTATTTACCATAATTTTATTAAACTTATCTTTAAATAATTTTAATTAATAATTATAAAAATTTTAATTTAAAGTATTTAAAATCAAAATAAAAAAATGACTGTGATATTCAAAGCAAAAAGTAAAGAGGCTTATGTTATTAAAATTTTAGGCGAATTATTAGCAAATAATATTAAGACAGGATGTTTCGTTGTAGATGCAGAAAGTATATCTTTATGTATGATGGATCATCATAGAAGAGTTTTAATAGATTTAAAACTTTTTGGAGAAAACTTTCCTACATATAAATTTAATCATGATAAAAAGATGTTCTTAGGTATAAATTTAAATCATTTTCATAAAATGTTAAAATCTATAAAGAAAAAAGATTCTATAGAACTTTTTATAGATGATTCTTCACCTACAGATTTAGGAATAAAAGTAATACCTAAAGAGAATAATAGAACAACAATATCTTATGTAAAAATTCAAAGTATTCAAAATTTAGATATTGATTTACCTACAGGTTACGGAAAACCTACGATTATTTCTTCTGCTGAATATCAAAAAATTATAAAAGATATGGGAAATATCGGAAATATTATGAAAGTTACTTCTAGAAATTCAACGATTGAGTTTAGTTGTAACGCAGGAGGTATTTTAAAAAGAACTGTACGTTTTGGCGAAGATGATGAAGATGATGACGATAAAAGTAGTCAAGAATTTGTTCAAGAATTTAATACAGAACAATTATGTAGAATTACAAAATTAGCAGGACTTGGAAAAAATATACAAGTATATTCAGGTAAACCTCTATTACTTAAATCTAATGTTGGCGATATTGGACATATTTCTATATATATTAAATCGAAAGAACAAATAGAAAATGAGACAAAAGAACAAGTTGAATCAGATTATGATTCTGAATAAATTAAAATTTTATTTACAAAAAAGTAAAACTTTTTCGTGATTATTTATATATAAATCTGTATCTTTAATATTTTCTATTATATTTTTACATTCTTCATATATATATTCAAATTTTTCATTATCAATTAAAAATTCTAAATTCATAATGAGCTCTTCGATATTTTGTAAATTTTGTTTTATATTAATGATAACATCTATATGATTTTCAATGAATATTTTTAGATCAGGATTATCTGTCTTATAATTTTTATATTTATGTATATCGTAATTTTTATATTTAATTTTAAGATTTTCGAAAGTTTGAATTAAAGTATTAATATTTTCCTTACAAATCATTTGTAAAATACAATTTAAAATTTTAAATCTATTAATATATACAATGGATATAGAAAATATTGAATATACAACTGTACAATTATCTGCTAAAATATATGGAGGATTTCAATATAAAATTCCGACTGAACTTTTTAATAAAATGACATATGATGAAGTAATCAAAGAAACAAAAATTTATATGAAAAATTTTTTTAAAACTCATAATTTATATGAACTTCATGATAAAATAGATAATTTAGTATTACATATGCACGATGATTTATATTCAAAAAAAGTTAGATTTTTATGTGATCATTGTCATTAAATAAAATAATTATTATTTTATTTAGTATTTTTGACCACAATAACCACATAAATAATAAGGATTTCCATTATTATCCCAATCTTTAAAAACTTTAGTTAAACCGGGGCAACAAGGTCTTTCAACACCAAGATTATAGTAAGGATTCATATATCTTCCAGTGCATGTATCATTTGGCATTTGATAGCTATAAATCTTATAGTTTGGACAATCATTATTTTGTGCTTTTTTCTTAGTTGAATCAACTAACTTTAAAAATTTTTTAGTCATTTTTTATTTAATATATTATTTTATTTTTTTAGTAATAAATATATCTAAAATTTTCTCTAACTGGAAATGCGAAACCTTCAGAAATCATTCCATCCGAGTTTTCGGCATTTAACATAGGCATTTTTCTGTTAGGATATGCAGAATATTTACCACAATCAGTAATACACCATCTTTTTTGTAATGCCATATCAGCATCTGTTTTATCCATAGGCCAAGGTGCAGGATATAAAACAACACTATCAGGATTATAAACTTTAGCCATTAATTGGTCATAAGGAGTTCGCATGATATTATTAACATTGCAGGACATTTTTTTTATTTATAACATGAAAAAAAAATAAAAAAATATATATTCATATTTAAAAATTATTTATATGAAATATTCTCTATTACTAATATTTCCTTTACATATTTTTTTACATATTTATATGGTACATAAAAGAAACCTCTTTCTCCCCAATTTTTACCTATACTATGCATACAAATAAATGATTTATTTGTGCTTCTATAACCATAAATTGTTGTATATATATAATAAAAATTATTTTCACATTTTTTAAAATCTTTTAATGGAAAACTTAAATCAGAATTATGTTCAAAATCTGATGGAACAGGAATTTTAATAATTACAGGTCTATAATTTTCTAAATATTTTTTAATATTTTTTATATTATTTTTTATAAACATATAATTAATATCAAATTTTTGTAAATTTTGAAAGTCAAATAAATCTATATTAGATAAGTCATATGGGTAATCTTTTTCTGAACAAACTCCTTTATTAGTTATTAATTTTAAAACATCATTAACATTAAAATTATCAGTATAATAATAAATATATATTCTACTTATTTGAAATTCTTTCATTTTTTCATATTTCATAATGTAACGTAAACAATTTGCTACAGAACTTATATAAGTTATATTAATCATTGTACCATCATCTAAAACATCAGGACAACCTGCATTTGATCTTAAATCGATCCATTTTGGTAAAGTATTTTTTAAACACAAATTAAAGTTAAGCATTTATTTTAATACAAGTTATTTTTTATTTTAATTTTTTACTTTATATTTATTTTATAAAAAATTAAACAAATTTAAAAAGTCCATTTTATTTTAAAAAATGAGTGAAATTGTAACTTATGAAATTAAAGAATTAAATGTTGATATGATTCCTCCAATAACTGAGAGAATGGATGATCCTGACTATGGAGGATCAAAAATAGTAGTTATCGGTAAACCAGGTAGTGGAAAAACGACCCTGATTGCAAGTTTAATGTATGCAAAAAAACATATTTTCCCCGTAGGGATTGTTATGTCCGGTTCTGAAGATAGTAACGGTTTTTATAAAAAACTTTTTCCAAGTACTTTTGTATTTAATAGTTATGATGAAGAGCAAATTAAAAATTTTGTTAGACGTCAAAAAATTGCAAAACAACATCTTGAAAATCCATGGGCGGTCATTCTTCTCGACGATTGTACTGACGACCCAAAAATTTTCAATGGACCCCTGCAACAAGGAATGTACAAAAGGGGAAGACATTGGAAAATGTGGTACATACTTTCCCTTCAATATGGTATGGATGTAAAACCCGTAATTAGAACCAATGTGGACGGAGTTTTTATTATGAGAGAACCAAGTTTAAGAAATAGACGTATTATGTGGGAAAATTATGCTAGTATTATTCCTGATTTCACACTTTTTTGTGAATTGATGGACCAAATTACTGGTGATCATACAGCATTATATATTCATAACACTGGAACTTCTAATGATTGGAAAGAATGTGTATTCTGGTATAAAGCTCCATTAACACCAGAAGGATTTAAATTTGGCTGTCCAGAATATCAACAATTCCATTACGATAGATATAATCCTGAATATGTTGATCCTTTTGACAAAATTTAAAAACTTTTTGTAATAATTTATCTAAATTTTTTTTAGATAAATTACTCAATTAATGCTATATTATTATACTTAGTTATTTCTTCATGTGTTTCTATTGTTGCTTCAATATTAAACATCTTTATTATTGTTTGAATATCTTTTGTCAATATATCAAGATTTACTTCCTCAATTTCTTCGTGGTTTTGAAATGTTTTTCTCTTTGTATATCTTCTTAATATTAATGTTTCTAAAAGACTTGCATCTCTTGTATAGACTACATATTCCAATTTAAATCTTGGGTAAGTTGTTCGATGTTGTTTAAGTCTTGTATTTATAGAATTTGCCTCTTCTTTGCCTATTTTATGATATTTACCACCATCTGTTGAAAATATATAAATACCTGGTCCTTCTTTTAACTCATGATCTCGTCTTTTAAATAACAATCTACTATACTTTTTGTTTAATTTCTTGTTTTCTTCTTTTATCTCGCTCACTTCATTCTCTTTTTCTATGATTTTTTCTTGTAATTTCTTATTTTCTTTAATAGTTTTTTTGAATTTTTTCATTATTTCATCATTACTTTTCTCTTTACCTAATTCTACACTGCCAGTACTCATTAATTCAAATACCCATTTTGAAACTTGAACTGAAAATACTGGAGAAATCCATTGTGCAACATTTATAGCAACCTGTGGATGACCCCAAGTAGCTCTGTTTTCATTTGACCCTGAATTATAACTTAATAAATCATCCAACTGAATTCCGATGGACTCTGAAAGAACTTGTAAAAAGACTTTACTATTTTTATTTTCTTTCCAATGAAAAAAATTCTTTTTACCAGCCTTGCAAAGTTGTGTTAAATTAATATATCCATCACTTTTTCTTGCTTGAACTACATATCCATTTAATACTAATATATTATCTTGAATACCAGATAATATTAATGATTGTTCATTGCTTTTTTTATTAAAAATATTTTTATCATCTTCTTCATCTTCTTCATCTTCTTCATCTTCATCATCTTCGTCTTCTTCGTCTTCTTCGTCTTCTTCGTCTTCTTCATCTTCTTCATCTTCTTCATCTTCTTCATCTTCTTCATCTTCTTCATCTTCTTCATCTTCTTCATCTTCTTCATCTTCTTCATCTTCTTCGTCTTCTTCATCTTCTTCATCTTCTTCATCTTCTTCATCATCTTCTTCATCAGAATACTCATACTCTTCTTCACTTTCTGTTTTTTGACTTTCTAAATAATTATTTATAAGGTTTATAAAATCCAATTTATTTACTTTATGAGCATTAAATTTTATTTTCAAATATATACTAAGTTTTCTTAACTCTTCAAATGTGTAAGTAGTATTAGTATCAATTGGTTTTAAATTTTTTGCTATAATATCAATATTCTTTTGAAATTCAGCTGCTTTTTCTATAGCAGTTTGTTTTTTCTTTTTATCTTTACATTTTTCACATATAGACAGTTGTTTTGATAATTCAAACCCGCAACCACCTTGACATAATTTAGGTTCAATATTACTAGTAAAAAATTTTATGATTTTATCACAAATTTGTGTTTTAATATCTGTTGATTCTCTACCAACTTTATAATATTTAGATACAAAACATAATTGTATTTTGTTTAAATTTAATAAATATCTAATTAATAATTCTTTATTATTTCTTACTTTTTCTATGTTATCAATAATATTTTTATTAGCACTAGCTTCTCTTTCTGAAGTCTGCTTAGCTCTACATGCCTTACATTGAGTTCTTGTCCTTTCAAAATTATTAACAGTTTTTTCTTTATCACATATAGAACATTTTCTTACATCAGTTATATTAGTATCTTTAATATATGGATTAATTATATTTGGATTATTCTTAAAATTTTCCAAAGTTATTTTTTCTTCACTAATTAATTTATAAAGTAAATTAAAAGTAGATAAACAAGTTTTGCAATATGATCTTTGACTAGTAAATTCTTCTTTATCACGAATTTCTTGACAAAAACCATTACAATATTTTTGATTTTCTGATAAGGTTTTATTATAGTTCATTAAACTAAGTCTGTCTAATGATTTATTTAGATATTTACGATACTCACTTTCAGCTTTTGATTTTGTCATTTATATATATATTATATGTATATGACAAAACTTTATATAATTTTTTTTGAAGTTCAATTAATTCTCCAATGTTTTTTCGTGACCAATGGTTACAATACCAGTCTTACCCATTTACTAACCTTAAGAGCAAAAATTGGTGAAATCCATTGAGCTTTTTCACAAAAGGGACAAAATATTATTAGATCAGTTTCATAATAATTTTTTAGATTTTTACTGAAATAGATATAATCATTTTTATAGTTTGCAATCATTAACAATGTGTATATTTTATAAAAAAATATTTATCATTAAATATTGATTTAAATAAATTTAAAAATATATTTTACATATAAAAATGAGTAAAAATAATAAAGAAGTAGAATATTCTGATAGTGAAGATTCATTTACAGGAAGTAGTGATTATACAGATTCTGAAGAAGAAAGAGAAATTAGAAGAAAAATTATACCAGCTTCTCAAAGATTAAAAGAAGCTATTAAACAAAGACAAGAAGATAGAAAAAAAGGTACAAAGAAGGATAAAATTAATTATGATGAATAAAACTAAAAAATCAAAATAATATGATAATTTTATTTTATATATAAAATAAAATGAGTTTAGATTTAAAAAAAATAAAAATGTGTATAACTGAATCAAATATACCAATTGTAAATAATCAGCAATCTGCAAAAAATCGTGCAGTATTTTTTCAAAATAATAAATGGGATCAATTTCAAACATTAAAAATTTATTTTTATGACCCTTACAATATAGCTGATACTATAGAAAAAACTAGATATAATATAAAAGATAATGATAAAAAATTAGACCCTATACAAATTGATATTGAAAATATTCTTTCAAAAGGTGGAAGTATTAATATTAAGAAAGCAATTAAATATATAATAGAAAATAGACTTTCTCCAATAATTAATTTAAAATTAGATTTTGAAAATGTAAATCCTTATAATGCACATATCGTTATAAGTTTTGATAATTCCATAGGTGCAGGTTCATGGTCATGTATAGGAAAAGAATCTTTACGTAAAAGACCTAGTATGCAATTTGGATGGTTTGATGTAGCTACTGTTATACATGAATTTTGTCATGCATTAGGTATGGGACATGAGCATCAAAATCCTTACGGTAAAGGTATTCAATGGAATAAGGAAAAGGTTTATGAATGGGCACGTAAAACACAAAGATGGAATTTTGAGATGGCTAATTCACAAATTATCAATAGATATTTAACTAATTTAACAAATGGTACAGAATTTGATCCAGAATCTATAATGTTATATTTTTATCCTGGAATATTGACTCTTAATGGGATTGGTACAAAAGAAAATTTAAGATTATCATTTACAGATATAAACTATTTATCATCAAAGTATCCTAAATCTCCAGATGCCTCACTAAAAGCAATAAATTTGTATAGTTATATTTATGGGATTAAACCATCTAAAATTATAAAACCACCAACAACTAAACCACCTATAAATAAACAACCTACAACTAAACCACCTATAAATAAACCACCTACAACTAAACCACCTACAACTAAACCACATATAAATAAAAAAACTATAACTATAAAAATAAATACACCTACTATTAAGAAAAATACTTATAAACCAAAAAAATTACAAAATATACAAAATAGTATTAAAACAAATAAAAATATAATTAGTAAATATAATTTAATAATTATTGGAATTATTATATTTATAATAATATTAATTTTATGTTATTTTTATTTGAAAAAAAAGAAATAAATTTTTAATTTATTTAAAAATTTTATCCAAAAGTATTTTCTAATTTAAGAGTAATATAAAATAATTGGTCATCATTTTTTGTAATTTTATTAATAATTTTATATTTTTCATATGCAATTCCTACTAATTCCGATGTACAAATCATTACATCATTATAAAAAAGAAAAAATGCTTTATGTTTATCAACTGTCATTTTTCCTCTAATAGCTTGTAATAAATAGCTAACTTGCACATCTTTATCAATAAGATATTTTCTTTTTTTGATGAGCTTTGCAACTTCATCATCGCATTCAATGACGATTGGCACATAAGAAGGGTATTTTGCAATGATTTTTAGAGAATCATCTATACGTTTTTTTAGAGGAATCGAGTCCTTATATGATGTCATTGTTACTTTAATAAAATATTTTAATTTTTTAAAATAATTTTTTAGCTTTTTTTTAAAGTTAAAAAATAATCAATTATTCAAGTTTTTTTAAATAAAAATATAATTACTAAGAGGCATTCATAAACTTAAATAATTTATTGTTCTATTTTATTTTTTAATACTTTATCTATTTTCAAATCATACATATAATAATTATATTTGAAAAAGAAAAAATCAAATATTCTGATAACATTAATTTTATTTTTATCACGAGGAACCTTATAAATATAACCATCAAAATCTCTATTATCTTTAAAAAGTAATTTTTTAGCACCAGAATACATTTTTTTTCTTGCTTCAGCTAATGTATTCGTATAATAATACGGAATATCATTAACACTAATTACATATCCACTATAATCTTCATCATCTTCATCATCTTCATCATCTTCATCATCATCTTCATCATCATCTTCATCATCTTCATCATCTTCATCATCTTCATCATCTTCATCATCTTCATCATCTTCATCATCTTCATCATCTTCATCATCTTCATATTCAGGATCGTCTTCACAATCCTCAACAGTTTTTTCATTATACATATTTTCTATCTTATTAATCGCTTCGTTAAAAATCTTTTTTAAATATTTTCTTCTTCTATTTCTTAAATTATCTTTAATTTCTTCATCTATTTGCTCTATAGAAATTGTATTTTGCTCTTCATTGATAGTAGGTAAAGATTCATCAGAATTATTTATAAAATTTTGAACTTCTTGAGAAGTAACAGGATCTGCGATTGGTATTGGTATTGGTTCCATATCTTCAACTTCAATAATTTCTTTATTTTTAGATAGAATGAACATTTTATGTTATATTTTTATTATTTAAATTATAATAAAAATATAAAATTTATTCTTCATAATATTCTTCTTCATCTATATTTAAATCATCCTTATTTAGGATTAAAATATTACCTTCTTCTTCATCATCTTTAATTGTTCTAAATCTGTACCCACACCATTTTCCACCTGCTGTAGGTTCATCCCATAATTTTGTAAAATAGTCTTTAATATCATTTTTATTAGGTGGAGTTTGATTTTGAAAAATATCTTTATACCATTCTTGAAACTGTATTTTAAGTTCGTTAATTGTAATAAATGCATTATCATCTTGAATAATACGTTCATCAACAAATTGACGATATATATCATTTTGTTTTCTATACATTTCAGTTGCAGCTCTAACTTTTTCAGGTTCAATACGAACTTTAATATTCTTTCTATGTTCTAATAATATCCATGCAAATGGTTCTAATAAAGAAGGAATTTTCTTGGAGTATTCAGTATCCATTGGAAATTTTTTTTCTTTTAATTGTTCTTCAAAACTTTCTGGACATGGTAATCCAGGTCTAACGAATGTAGATTCAAAAGGAATAACTCTTGTACGATTCCAAATCGCTTTATCTGAACTACCTCCCTTAAATCTAGGTAGATAGTTGCAAACAACAATAGTTTTAAATAATGGGGTAATTTCTCTAGTAGATTTACCTTTTTCAAATAAATCTCTAGCCCAATAAGAATCATTACCAGTAATACTTTTAAATATACCACCATTAATTTCTTCCTCTTTATCAGGTTCTTCAAATGCAGCCCATCTAACACCCCCACCTGCTCTTGCTAATTCTGGATTGGCATTTCCGATACTTGATTTTTTACTTGTTAAAAGAGTTGTACTAATTTTAATCGCATATTCTCCTAACATTTTTTCTACTATTGTTTGTGCAACAGATTTACCATTATCACCTTCACCAGTCCAAAATATACCAATTTTTTGAAAATTACCTCCAACAAAAACATCTGATGTAGTATCTAAAAAATAATTTCTAACAGAAGAATCAGGAAAAATTTTTAAAAGAAAATCTTGTACTTCTAGAACTCTTTCATCATCTCTATCGAATACTTTATAATCTATTGGAGCTGCTTTACTAATATAATCTTCAGGTCTGCCGGGTCTAAACTCATTTAATTTTAAATCATAAATTCCATTTTTAAAACCAAATAAATATGCATTCATATCAAGTTTATTCTTAAAATTTTCATTATAAAATACTTCACAAGCTTCACGCATTACTTGATTTTTAAAACTAGAATTTTTTAATTGAGAAATTAATTTCTGAATTTGTTTAACACGAACTTGATACATTGTTTCTTCAGCTTTATCTGCAGAACCAACTTTTTTAATTAAATTACAAGCTTCTTCAACATATTTTTCAACAATTTCATCTGATATTAATTTTCGAAGATATACACCATCTTCTATTTCTCTCCATCTATGATCTTTAAATTGATACCAAATATCATTTTTTACACTTGCACATACAAATTGAGTACCATATTCTGAATACATTAATTTAGCAATATCATTATGGGAACCTTCTAAAGAATTTCTAATATGTTCTTGACTTTGTTCTTGTCTAAATTGTTGATATAACTCTGGATTATCTTGTTTAGCAAAAAAATGCAATGTAGCAATTGTATAATCTTTTTTTACCATTCTTTCCCATTCATATATACATTTATTTTCATCATAACTACTTGATCTTGAAGAAAATTCATTCCATAGTTCAAAACCTTCTAGACAACCATCGCTTATACTATAAAGACACCAACCAATATTAATCCATTCATGAAAATCATCACTTCTAAAGTTAGATAACATAGGTAATAATTTAGATGCTATTTTTAAATTTTCAGTTACAGATCCTTTAGAATTTTTATTAGATTTTATACTTTTTTCAGTTCTATTTTTTTCTTTTAAAGGAGATTCTAAACCATATTTTAATTCACAAATAGGTCTACCATCTGGTGTAATACTTAAAATTCTTGGTAAATATTCTTTCACATTTCCTTTAATTGAAATAGGTCTTTCTTTATAATCAAAAATATTATAATATTTAAAAGCTTCTTCTAGATCAATATTTTCTCCATCAGAATTAATTATTTTTGTAACCTTATAAGGTAAATGATCTACATTTTTTCTTGATCCATACAATAACCATTGAGCTTTAACAACACCTTTATCAACTAGAGATCCAGAATCTTCATAACCTAAGTTTTCAAAAGTTTTTAATTCAGATAAAGAATTTTTAATTCTCGGAATAATATGAACTTCTAAATCAACCTTATTTAAAAAGCAATTCGGAAAATGTAAATGAAAACCGTTTTTTAGATAAGTTACATCATTTTTTACTTCCTTAGATATAGGTTTTTCTAATATAACACATAATAAATGTTCTTCAGTACAACCTTCTACAGTATTTCTTAAAACAGATTGAAAAATTTGAACAGTATCTATTAAATTTTTATTTGTATAAATATGTTCTTGGTCTGGATCTAATTCTATATCTTCTTCGTTTATCTTTATATCAATATCTCCCAATACAGGTAAATAAGTTTGTGGTTTTTGACCTATTCCAGATATAATATTATTATCTTTATCATCCTTTATAAGAGGACAATACATATTCCAAAAATTCTCTATTGCTTCTCTATTTAATTGAAATTTACCTTTTGGATTAATTAAAGAAACATGAGTATGAACCACTCCCTCGACATAATACTGTTTAATAAATTTTGAAATCCTTTGATCCATTTATGATAATAAAATATTATTTTAAAATTTATTTTCATTTTTAATTTTTTAGATTTTGACTAGAAAAGTTATAAAAATATAATTTTAAAAAATATTTTATATAATTATAAAAACTATGTCATACAAAAACACTACATCTTTATCTCAAAGAGAATCTGAGTCTTCAAGAATTTTGGCTAAATATCCAAATGTTATTCCTGTAATTATTGAAAGTAGATCAAAAGATTTAATATTAAAGAAAAATAAATTTTTAGTTCCATATGATGTTTCATCTTCCCATTTATTATATGCTATAAGAAAACAATTAAAATTGGATGAAAGTAAAGCAATTTTTATGTTTTATGATGATGTTTTAATTAGCGGAACTCAAATGATGTCAGAAATATATGAAAAGTATAAAGAAAAAAATTTAATAGGAAAAAAAATACATGATAAATTTTTTTACATAAATATATCTGTTGAAAATACTTTTGGATAAATTTTAATTTAAATAAAAAAATTAAAATTAATAATAAATGATTACTACTTTGAAATCTATCTTTTATAAAATAAAATATTTTTTTAATGACAGAACAAATAAAAAATATAAATATGATAATAAAATAAAAGATTATAATAATATAAGACAATTTTCAACTCCCTGTACATTTTATCAACAAGATTTTTATGATGATTCACAATATTTTTACAAAAGACGTAAATAATTTAAATCCATTTTCCTTTTACATATTTATAATCACACGGCATATTATTAACATCTTCATTTCTTTGTCTAAAATACATAATTACTTCATCTCTTAATTTTGGTTTATTTGATTCTAATTGCCAAAGATTATTAGAATCTTTTTTAATGTCAAATAATGGATCAAAATCATTATTTATTAAAATTTTCCAACGATCTTGGTATTGTCTATCTGGCTTATTTCCATGAAAATGATGTAATATTGTTCCATGAACAAATCCAACATTTCCCACTATGTATCTATCACATCTTTGTTGAAATATTTTACATAATTTTTTATAATTTTCATTTAATTTTGAATTTAAATATTTTTCAACTAACCCAATAAATGCTAAAGCCATATGATGATCTGCGCTTCCTAAAATAGGAAAATCCATTAAACCACCAATTTCATCATATGCTGATCTCCTACAAGCCCATGCATATCCTGGGTGCCAGTTACTATATTTTGGTCCAAGCCATTTTTCTCCATTAACATGTTGATATGCAAAACCTATATGAACTTGTAAAGTTTCTTGTTTTGCACCTAAATCTATAGCATGTGAAAATAATTGAACGATTTTATATGTTTGTAAATGATCTAAAGTATCTTGGACCCAATTTTTATTTTGAAATTCTATATCTGCATCTATCCATGCAACATATTCCCAATCAGATGGCAAACTATTTATAGCAATATTTATCAAATTTTCTTTATACCATATTTCGTGATCAGTACTTAATTTTATATCTGCATTTGTTTTAAAAGGACGAGCTCTTTGTTGTAATTCAACAGTAACTAATTTTACATTTTTTTCTTTTTTCATTCTATCACAAAATTCATTAAATAATTTATAACGTGTATTAAAGTTTGCTGGGTTAGAAATTACACTTACTACATATAATACCGCATTATTTGTATTTTTATTAATTTTATAATATTCTTTTTTAAAATTTTCATTATCTGTATCTATATTTAAATTTGATAAACTAATTTTAAGGTCATTAGTACTATCTTTTATTTGTAATTCCATCTATTTATTATAATTAATATATTTTATTTTTAAATAATTATTAATGTAAAAATATTATGTATATATTTTATAAATAGTTAAATAAATGAATAAGATAATTCGTGTGTACCCTATAAGAACTACTCGTAAAAAATGGAAAATACCATTATATTGTTATCATAATTGTTCAGAAAATTGTAATATTTTATTAGTAAATGATAATGAAAATAATGATTATGTTTTATTAGAAAATCCCGATTATAATAATGGAAAATGTTCTTTGAGTCAAAAACTTCAAAAAACATTTGTACCCATATCAACTTTTAATATAAATGAACCTTTAGGAGATAATGGACCTTTATATAATTCGGATGAAATAGTAATACCTGATAATGCATTTAAAGTATTTTTTTATTATCCATTATCGTATGTTTTTGAGATAATAGTAGAAAGTCCTTCAGCCAGGGGGTTTACTTTAAAACAATTAATATATTCTATAAAAAATTTGTATGAATTTATATATATGGAGGAAGAAAGAACAGCAACACCTCAAATTTACCAATTAAAAAAAATTTGTACAAGTTGTGGAAATCAGAACTTATCTGAATATATAAAAAATATTACAGAAGATTTTGATAAAACAGATAATTGTTGTATTTGTTATAATGATTATAATGATTCTGAAAATATTGCGGTTAAGTTAAAATGTAATCATATTTTTCACGATAATTGTATAAAAAAATGGTTAAAGAATTCAGGTACATGTCCAATATGTAGAGCTAATATTTTTGAATGTAAAAATTGCGATGGTTCTGGTATAATATATTATAATTTTACTGGTATAGTAATACCTATAGAAGAAAGAGGAACTTTTTTAAATAGAAACCAAACATATGGTGTATTTGGAATACATTCGTATGATTTAGAAGATTTATTAATTGAAAATTTATTTTATGATAATGAAAAAAAACAATTATATATGAATATAACAAGTTAATTATTTTTTAATTTTATTATTTAAAAAATTTAAAATTATTTTATATTTCATATAAAATTATTCTTTTTTATAAAAATTAATAGCTTCTTCTGAAGAAATATCATCAAATAATAATCTAATTAAATCAAATACATCATATTTTTCATTATTTTCTGAAAATCTTTTCTTTTGGATTCTATCATCGCTTAAAAAATCACCTTTGTCATTTTCTGTTGGTATATATGTTGCCTTCTCAACAACTAAATGTCTTAAAAAATTACAAAAATCTTTTGGATTTAATAAAATATAAATATTTTGTAAAAGCTGTTCACAATCAAGTTCAGTGATATTAGAATTATTATAATCTTTTCTATAATGATTATCATGATAAATATCTGAATAAATCTTTCTAAAAATATTTATCAAATAAGATTTCATATTATTAAAAAAATTTAAACTTAAATCTTCAAGTCTACAATCCATTTTCCAATATCTCTTTTCTTTTGAAATGGATTCCAATGTATAAAAACTCCATGGATCATTTAATGATGAATTTTTTAATGGTATATAAACTACATTATTAAATCCGTATGTATTAAATAAATTTCTTTCTAAATTTTCTTTAATTGTAAACAAAACAGACCCATAATTATAAAACTTTCTCATAAATTCATCAAAAATAAATGGTTTATAATTAGGTTCTGACCCATTAAATATTACTAATGATTTTTTTAATTTTTGCATTTCATCAATATCTAATTCAGTTGTAAAATAATTTCCATAATTAAGGATTCTTAAATCAATTGAATTCATGCTTTTTGAAATAGTTGTAATTATTTTTTTCTCATTATACTCTTTTTTTCTAAAAATTACTTCTAAACTTTTAACATTTTTTATTAATAAATCATAATAATCGTTGTATTCCATAGAATCAATCATATTTGTTCTCTTAGTTTTTATTAATTCTAAAAATTTTGTATATGTACGATTTTGTTTAATGCTATCTATATATGTATCTAAAGTTTTTTTATAATTTTCAATATCTATTAAATCATTCCTTAATTCCTGTATTTTTTCATTTATTAATTTAATTTGATCATTTTTTTCATCGTTTGTTAATTCATGATTTAACTCTAAATTATTTTTAAAACTTTTATATTGAGGTTTTTTCTTAACTGGAGTTACAGGACTATTTTTTGTTGATACTTTGCCGATATTTTTTACTGGTGTTCTTTTTAATAAAGGACTTTTAACATTTTTATTATCTGGACTAAATTTACGGATTTTTAAAGGAATATTTTCATCATCTTCAATTGTATATTCATTATTATCATTTTCATCTAATATTTTATTCTTTACTTTTTTTATTTTTTTATAATTTTTTATTTTATTTTCTTCAATATCATTTTGAAGTTTTAATAATTTATCTATTTTATCTTCAATCCTTGATATTTGAGAATTTAAAGTATCCTCCATAAAATCTTTATTTGAACATTCAAATATATGTTTTTCTAAATTTTTAATTCCAACTGTTTTAAACCCACAAATTATACAATAAAATTCTATATTTTTAAATTTCTGACACTGTTTATCTGTATTTTTATGATTTTCTACTTCAAAAAGATACTCAAATTTTTCAAGACAATAATCACAACTATATTCTTTCATTTTTATAATTTTATAAAATTTATAAATATCAATTCAATTTTTTTTTATTATTTTTTATAATTAAAATGATTCATAATCTAATAGAAGAAATAATAAATAACAAAAACTTTATTTTACATGATATTTTAGCAAATTATAAAGATGATGATTGGAAAAAATTTATTAATGTTAATCAGACAAATTATAATCGTGTTAAAATATTTGAAAATGAAAAATTAGATATATATATAATAACATGGAATATAAATCAGAAAGCAAATATACATGATCATTCTGATAATGGTTGTTGGTTGAAAGTTTTAAAAGGACAATTAATTGAAAAAATATATGATAATAATTTAAAACTAATTAAAACTAATTTTTTAACAGAAAATGAAATAAGTTTTATGAAGAATGATATTGGTTATCATAATATAATAAATCAAGAAAATGATATAGCTGTTAGTCTTCATATTTACTCACCTCCAAATTATGAAACAAAATTTTTAAATTAAAACTATTGAAACCCAGTTTCATTACTTAAATAATAATGATAATATTTATTATTTGTTTTAAATGTGCTAACTCTAATATTAGCTAATTCCATTATACATTTTTCTATACAAAATAATTCATAATTATCCTCTTTTTCAATACTTTTTAATTCCTGAAAATCAATAAATAATTTAATATTAAATTTATTTTTTAACATATCAAAATAATTTGTTTGTTTTTCATTCGTCATGATATATACTGTTTTAAAACTTTTTTCATTTTTTATTTTATTTAAAATATTATAAATATTATTGATAGATGTATCATATATTAATTTATTTTTAATAAAAATCATATCACCTCTTCTAATATGCATACATAATATTGGTTTTTCTAATTTTTGTATTACTTGTTGTGCTTTTTTGTATATATTTTTATTCCAATTGAATTTGGTGTAATATTTTTTAGGATTATTTTTTATATAATAACTATCCAATCTTATTATTTCATGTTGTGGCAAATAAATTTCAACATCATTTTTATCAATATTTTTTGGTAATTCTAATAATATATTATTAGGAATATCAAAATATTTAGTGAAATTAGCCTTTATTTGTTTATTATTATTATGAAATCCACTTAAATAAAAATTAGGCATTATAGGAATTTTACCTAATTTTTTAGCTAAATTTAAAAAACTATATAAATTTGAGACCTGATGAGATAATCCAGCAATAATATTATATCTACTATCTATAATTATATATTTTTGTTTAGAAAAATATGATATTTTAAAAACTAAAATAAAAATTATAAAAATTATTAAAATTATTGAAATTATTGAAATTATTATAATCATTTATTATAATAATTTATTATAATAATAATTTTAAAATTATTTGTCTTCTTTTACTTCTTCAATTGTTGTTGGTAAAGATGCACTTACTGGTTGTTGTGCGGAAAGACTACTTAACATAGGTCCTAACAAATTTGTTAAATTTGATAAATCAGGTGCTTGACCAGGAGTACCATTTGTATTCATTGATGCCATACCACTCATCATACTATTTAACATATTCATAGGATTACTAGCTTCTCCATCATTTTCACTATTAGCAGCTTCTGCCATTTTATTTAAATCAATATTTCCACCTCCTATAGAACTACACATTTGTTGAACAGTTCCCATTAATTTAGATAAATCTAAGGATCCATCTTGAATACCATTATTCATTCCTGAAATTAAATCTGTAAATAATCCTGAACTCATAATAGATGAGACTGCTTCTAATGGATTAGAATTAGGGCTTACAGTAGTCTCAACTTTATTCAAAATATCACTCAAAAAATTTGCTTCTTTACTTTCTTTATTATTTTTTAAAATTTCTTTAGCCTTTCCAGCCGGATCTACAAGAGCAGAAATAGTCAAAAGATGTTTCCAAATAACTCCTGCAGTTTCAGCATCTGAATCCTTAAAAATATCATTTAAATCAATGTAAACTTTTTGAGAATATTCAATCTTAGAATTAACAAAATTTTTATTTTTACTTGTAATACAATCTCTATTTTTAATACAAAAATTTCTAAAAACTTCGATATGTTTCTTCATAGCGTTATCATGAGAAATAGTTGTTTTATCTAAAAGTCTATTATATAACTTTAAAGGATGATTATCTGTGCCAAAAGTTTCTCCTAATTCTGAAACAAATTTAGAGATTGCTTTAAATGTCAAAAGATTATAATCTGAAGAGTTCATTATTTTTATTATGAATAATGTTATTATTTAAATTAATATTTTATTTTAATAAAGTTTTTAAAAATAATCCTAGTAATATCATAAATATAATCAATCCGATGCTAAATGAAATATAAAATTGGGTTAAATTAACTCCTTTTAAATAATTATCACTATTTTCTTCATAATCTGTATCATCTGAATCTATATCATTTTCAAAATTTTCTCTAACATATTTTTCTTTTTTTTTCTCTTCTTTTTTATAAAGTTCAATAGCATTAGAATCTGTAATACAATTTTGTATACATTCATTTTTATACATATTACTTCCATTTTTACACATATTCATACACATATTTTTTGCTTTATTAATATCTTTTACATTACTGAAAATTTCAGGAAAATAATGAGCAGATTGTGTCCATACTGGATATGCTGGCAATCTAAACTCGCATGTATCTCTTCCCATTGCTATTTTTGAATTTTCAACACATTTTTTACAATTCTCTGCTTCAGGTAAATTTCTAATATTATTAATACTTGATGCTCCAGCAAATGCTGCATAAGTATCATAACAACATTGATTTATATTATTAATATCTTTAATATCATATTTTTTTAAGCATGCAGAACATGGATTTACTTTATATTCAAAGTCATCATCATTGTCATTCATTTTTATATTAATATAATATAAAAAAAATAAAATATTATCCAGAATATACCCACTTATTTTTACATGAAACACATGTTGCATATGTAGACATAGGTTCATCTGCTGATCTACTTTGTTTTTGATAACTAAATACTCTTTTAGAACCACATTCACATTCTAATACACCTTCTTCAATTTCAAAAGGGTTTTCTATAAAATTATCCTGTTCAACCTCATCTTTTATAATTTCGTCATAAAATTCATTTTTCCATCCTAAATTATTGTTTTTTATATGCAAAAGTATATCTTTTAATTTATTTCCTTTTTTTAGAGAATTAATAATTTCATAAATATTATATAAATAATTTTCTTCTATTATATTTTCATCTTCATAATTATTACAAACTACTTCATACACATTTTTATCAAAAATATTTATATTCTGTTGATTTTTTAAAATTATAGATAAACATTGTCTTCCTCTTTCTCTATAATCCATTTAATTTTTTTTCTTATTATCAAAATTTTTTTTTCAATTTTATTTTTAAGTTGTAATAATAAATGAAATCTAGAAGCAATAATATAAGCAAAAATAAAAGTAACATGGGTCTGATATATACTCTAATATTATTATTTGTAATAATTGGTTTTATAGTTTTTCTAATAATAATGCAAATTGAAGAATATAAACTCCAAGATGATCCAATGTTAAAAAAACTTAGAAGTAGAATAGAACCATTATTTAAAGGAGATAATTACTATACAGGCCTTTTATCACCTTTAAATAAAAGAGATATATTAAATGAAATTACATTATACAAAGGAGATAAATCATATACAATAAATAAACAAAAAGTATTTTTATGTTTAAAAGATCAAAATAACGAATATTATGATATTAATATGTTACTTTATGTTTTATTACATGAAATAAGTCATGTTATTTGTGATGAAGTTGGTCATACTGATAAATTTGCAAAAATATTTGAAGAATTATTAGAAAAAGCAGAAGAAATGAAGATTTATAACTCAGATATACCAATTATAACAGATTATTGTCAATATTAATTTTTTTTAATAAAATAAAAAAAATTATACAAAATAAAAATGATACCATATATTTACATGTTTTATTGGGAAGCAGGTTATGGAAAATTTTTAAATATGGGTAAAACAGCAGTTTATCAAAACTATATTCATTTCTTTTTAACAATACCAAATGATCCCCAAAATATACCTGGAACCAATGATACAGTAAAATTAAGATGTTGTTTACCTGAAGTATTATCTATGGGAGTTGGTTCTTCTGCATTAGAAAGTTTAAAAATGTTATCAAATGAAAATGAAGGGTATGATAAAAGAAAATATTTACAAGGTTTTGTAACAACATTTCAAAGTGCTTCTAAGCTAGGTAAAAAACATGGTTTAATAAATAATAATTATTCTGAAACATTAAGAAAAAATGTTGATTATGTATATGATTTTGAAGCAACTGATGATGACTGGAATAATAAAGTAATTGTTATGTCTGGAAGATTATATTGGGCAAAAAAATGGGGACCGCATTGTGATCCTTTAAATCATGGAAAAGTATTTTCTGCTTCAAAAAATACTTGGTTTAAAGAAGATATTATGTCAGAACCTCCTGGTTTAGAAAATGCTCAAGGATTATTAAATCCACAAGAAGGTATAGAAGAATGGATGAAAAATTATATTGTTACTGAAGATTATAATTCAGTTCCAGAAAATTTTAATGGTGATGCTAATTTATGTGCTATTGCATCACAATGTATACAATGTTATTATCCTCCTAATTTATTAATAAAAAATCCTCATCACCGAAAATCAGTTGGGATGAATCTAGATGATGCTTGTTTGTTATGGCAAGCAATGTATATTTATGGAGATACTGGAGGTGATGAATATGGATATTCAGAAAGAACTGCTTCATGTAAACAACTAGGAGCAGCGGAATGCTTATCTTTTCCTTATGGAAGTTATTATTTTTCAGCTGCAATAGGAAGTTGTATTTATGCAGTTACTGCAGCTTTAGGATGGAATAGTTCTCAAATGTCGTTGATGTCTACTGGTGGAGGTAATGAAAAGTTTTGTACATATCCAGGTTATGATTATGAAATAGTTTATATAGGTAATAGAAATGTAATGACTAAGGGAGAAGATCCATATTCTTTTAAACTTTTAGATATAACAGGAGGAGGAAATAAAAACTATCTAGATTTTTATATAAAATATGGATTTGTTCAAGGTTCAACTACAAACGGAGATTCAAATTTAACAAAAGATATAACTACAAGATTAAAACAGGATGAAGACATATATAATGTTGTACCATTTAATGCATGTATGATGCCTTTAAATGAAATAAATGTTGATCCTAGTATTTGGAAAGATTATAAACCGAATATGTTATTTTATGATAAGCCTGAAGGAGAATGTGATTGGAAATCTAATAATTATAATGAATGTATTAAAACAGGATATCCAGATGGATGGGTTTATTCTGAAAATAATAAAATTATATCATGTAGAGATTGTCCTTATGAGGATGCAAAAAATGCAATTAGAGATAAAGCAAAAGAAACTAACTGCAATAAGAAATTTGTACCGTCATGGATGCTAAAAGATAATTTTATATAAATATTTAAAAGTTTTTATAAATAAATGAACAGACAAAAATTTCTTTTAAATGAATGTGGACTACCTTTAACAGATTATACTTCTCATTGTTTCAACGACAATACACACCAAACTTGTTGTATCTTAGGACCTGAAGCTAGAAAATATGCAAATTCTTCAGGAAATCCAATTGGTTTTGTTGCAGAAAAAGCAAATCCCGGAAAAAAATTAACTCCATGGTGTACATGTGCTGGAAGCCAGGTATGTTCTTATTATGCAAATAAATTTAAAGATGGAACACATATAAAATTTATGAATGATAAGAATAATAATAAATTGTATGATTTTACAAAAAATAATTATAATGAGAAAAAAATATCTGAAAATATTGGAATAATAAAACATAAAACACCAGGAATTTTTTAAAATATTTCATTAAATAAATGTATAAATTTAAAAAAAATATAATATTTTTAATAGTATTAATTATATTAATATTTATATTCGGAATATTTATATTTAATAGAGATAGAGGTAGAAATATATTAAGTACAACAACTACTTATAATCCAAAGATACCTATATATGTTGATGAAAAAACTATAGAAAAATTATCAAATAGTTTAACACCTATTATAGATAATTCTATAAATAAAAAATATAAATATACTATCTTACCGGATTTTAATAATTTATTAAAAACAAATTATAATAGAATTGCATCATGTTTTATTAAAAAATTTATTAATAATGGTATAAATGTTGAACAAATTGATTTAATTAAAACTATTGATAATTTTGAAAATATATGTGCTAGAGTTTTCCTACAAGATAATAATTTATTATTTTGTTATAATGATAAACAGATATCTGCAATTGACGCGATTATTCAAAATATAGACCAAAATAATTTAGATATAAATGTAATTATAGAGTATATAAAAAATAATATTAAAGATGATAATAATTTTATAAACTCAGACTATATAGATCCAAATACCAATAAAATGACTAATATGTATATATATGGTTATGATTTTACAAATGATGAAAATAAATTATTAACAAATTTTATTAATTCTATAAAATTTTCAGATAAAATAAGCGATGCAATATTTTATGCATTACAAAAAAATTATTTAAATATAATTACAAAAAATCAACCAGTAGAAAATAAAGATTTATATAATAATTTTAATAAAAATTTTAAATATGTTAGTAATTGTACAACAGAAAAAATAATAAATAAAAATAATATCAAAAATTATTCATTTAATAAAAGTAATGGTGAAAAAGATTATCAAGAAAATTTTGATTTAACAAATAAAATTATTAATGACATTATGACTAATGGAATCTCAAGTGAATATATTAAAGATGTTAATATTTGCAAAGAAATACAGTTAACAGCAATAAATAGAATATTAGAAAAATTAAATTTTGAATCCATAGATATAAAAAAATTATTATTATATGTGTATAACAATTTTAATTTTGGAGCTTATACTGAATTTTCTGAAGATGAAAACAAAAAGATAAATGATTTTAATAATTAAGTTAAAAAGTTATTTTAATTTATAAAAATGATGAATGAAAATAAAATATGGATTGCTAGTTTTGACATAGGTAAAATAAACTTTGCTTTTTATATTGAGGAAATTGATAAAGAATATTTAATAAATATAAAAAATATTTCTAAATTAAAAAGATATAAACCTGATGGTACATGTACTACAGAATTTTCTGAAATTTTAGATAATATTTTTAAAAATGGAAAAAAAATATTATTAAAAAATTTTAATATATCACAAAATATAGATAAAAAAAAATATTTTGATTTAGAAATATGTCATAATATGATTGATATTCTAGATCAATATAAAGAATATTGGGATAATGTTTCTTATTTTATCGTAGAACAACAAATGAGTTTTGGAAAAAAATGTAATACTATGGCATTAAAAATTGGACAACATTGCGAATCATATTTTATGTTTAGATATGGAAGATTTAAAAATGTTATTGAATTTCCTTCTTATCACAAAACTCAAATACTTGGTTTCCAAAAAATACTTACAAAATTAAAAAATGGAAAAATAAAATATAAATCGGATGCATATAAAAGAAAAAAATGGGCTATAGAGATGGCTACTTATATATTAACATACAGAGAAGATTTTGAAACATTAGAATATTTATTAAAAAATAAAAAAAAAGATGATATAAGTGATACAATTATACAATTACAAGCATGGAAATATTTAAAGTTTGTTGATAAAATTTGAAATTATTTAAAAAACTTTTTTAAATAATTTTTTTATTTATTTAATATAAAAATGTCATCAAATTGTGGAAGTTGTAAAAGACTATTAGATAGTCATAATATTAAAAATAGGAATGATTTTAGACAATGGGCTAGAACAAATCATCCTGACAAAGGTGGTAGTCAAAATAAATTTGCAAGAGTATCATCATGTGTAGATGATTTCTTCGGACTTGATCCTAAATGCGCTGACCCAGATAGTTTTAAAACAGCTAGATCAAGAGCTTCATCCAGAAGAGCTTCATCCAGAAGAGCTTCATCCAGAAGAGCTTCATCTAGAAAAGCTTCATCTAGAAAAGCTTCATCTAGAAGAGCTTCATCTAGAAGAGCTGCTTCAGTGAAAGCTGATATTCCTAAAAAATCTAGAAGAGTTTCAAGAAAATCAAGAAAATCAAGAAAACCATGCCCTGAAGGTTATGTAAGAAACAAAGTTACTAAAAGATGTAGAAAGAAGTCTGCTTCTAGAAAATCTAGAAAATCTAGAAAATCTAGAAGAGCTTCCAGAAAATCTAGAAAACCATGCCCAGAAGGATATGTTAGAAATAAAAGTACTAAAAGATGTAGAAAGAAGTCTACATCTAGAAAATCAAGAAAATCATCTAGAAAATCTAGAAAAACATCTAGAAAAGCATCTAGAAAAGCATCTAGAAAATATAAAAAATCTAAAAAATTATCTAGAAAATCTAAAAAATCATCTAGAAAATCTAGAAAATCTAAAAAATCATCTAGAAAATCTAGAAAATCTAAAAAATCATCTAGAAAATCTAGAAAATCATCTAGAAAATCTAAAAAATCTAAAAAATCATCTAGAAAATCTAGAAAATCATCTAGAAAATCTAGAAAATCAAGTCGTAGAAGAGGAAGACCTAGAAAAATGTAAAAAAATCTTAAATATTTTAATTATTAAAATATTTCATTTTTTAAAAAATACAAAAATAAAAATTAAAATAACAGTCAAAAATATTATAGTATATATATAATATTCTTGTAAAAATGTTTTATCTCCTTGAGGAGTACCTTTAATCAAATATTCTTTTATATTTTCAGGATCTAATTCTTCTCCATAAGTTTTTTGATAAAATTCTTGAATTGCATTTGGATTATCTGTTGGGTATTTTTTATTTAAAAAATAAGTATCATATTTTGATAAACGAAGATTTTGTCTTGAACCCTTATTATTTAAAGTTACATATGCCGGAAAATAATATAACATTACAGAAAATGGGTCAAAATCAGAACCATTTAAAGAAGATGAATCATATTTATAAACTATTTGATCCATAACTTGTTGTTCATCCCAATTATATGTACTTTTTGCCCATTTTTTTAATTTTTCGACATCCCATTCAATACTTTGACCTAAAGTGCTTTGATGTTCATGTATCATTCCTAGTGCATGACAAAATTCGTGTATTACTGTAGGTACATCGAACCATCCAAAGTTCATAGTAGCCTCAGTATAATCCTTCTTTAAACAACCTTTACCTACATAAGACCAGGATCCTCCGTTTTTAACAAAATTAATTCTAATTTGAGATTTTTTTGGATCATCGGTATATTTAAACTTAATATTAATTATTGGTTCAAATCTTTCTTTAATTACTATTTTAATCATATCAATAATAGAATTTTTGTATACATCATATTGTAAAGGATCTAGAGGTATTATATTATTATCATCATCTAAAGTTTTAAAAAAACTTAATGGAGTTTTTCTTATATCGGGATTATTATTCATAAAATATATATATAATACAGTATTTGCATCCCACAATTTTTTACTTAAAAATGCTGCTCTTAATATTTTATTATTTCTCATTTTTCCTAATTCAAGTAAATCATTATCTTTTTCTACACAAATTCTTAATTGATTTATCTGTTCCATTTATTATTTATTGTAAATAAAAAAATTGAAATAAAATGATAATTAATTGTAAAAATTATAATTAATTATATTATGAATTTTTTAAAAAAATCAATTCAATATGTTTCAGATCTCCACCTTGAAAAAGGTTTTAAAAGATATGTTATTCCAACAAAACCTATTCTTATTTTAGCAGGAGATATAGGTTATCCATCATATATTGAATATAAAAATTTTCTATTAGAAACTTCTTACAATTTTGATAAAGTATTTATAATAAGTGGAAATCATGAATATGATTTATGCGATAATAAATTACATGAAATTGATAATGAAATTGAAAATATATGTACCTCAAGAAATAATTTATTCTTTATTCAAAAGAAAAAACATGTTTTATGCAATAAAGAAAAAATTGTTTTAGCCGGTTGTACATTTTGGAGTAAATTACCAAAAAGTAAATATAAATATCATTTAGAACATAAAAAATGGTTAGAGAATACTATAGAAAATGAAAATAATTATATTATCGCAACACATCATTGCCCATTATTTCAATGTCTTAATCGTACATATCATAATTTAGTACCTAATTATTTTGCAACTGATCAAAGTAATATTTTGAAAAAAGATAATGTAATTGCATGGATTCATGGCCACTCGCATATTAATAAAGATTTTTCTATTTATGGTAAATGGGTATTAAGTAATCAATATGGATCATTTAAAAATCCTAATAAAAATTATAAACCTTGAAATCTATTTAAATTATATTCGGAATATGTCATTGGATGGCTAATAATAATATCATTATTTTCTTGATTTTTTTTTATTTGATTATATCTTTCTAATATAATTATTTCTCTTGTTTGTAATTCAAGTTCCCTTAAATCTAATTCTTTTTTACGTCTTATTCTATCGCAATAACAGCATAAAATAGTCGAATTTAAAAGAAATAATAATCCAAAACCTCCTGAAATATATATCCATATAGGAATAGATTCATAAAAATTAGGATCTAATAAATTCATTTTTATAATTTAAAAATATTTTTTAAATTATAAATTTTCTAAATCGATATCAATTATATCAAAAACTTTATCTTTTACAACAACTCTTGATTTTCTTCTGTCTGTTTTATGTATATATTTTCTTGTATGAGGACTTTCACTTTCTATTTCATCATAACTTTCTTTTCTTGAAAATATCGGTTTAGTAGGTATAATATTTTTTGGTTCTAATATTAATGTATTATTGATATCATCTCTTATTTTTAATAATTCATTTAAATACCTATTTTTAAATTTTTTCAAATAGTCTGATGGATATAATATAGATTTTTCAACAATATTTATATATTTATCTAGTTTAATTTTTATTTCATTCAAATTTTTTTCTAAAATTAGTTCCTGATATTCTGGTTCTTTAGTAAAATCTATTTCATAATTATAATTTAATCTTGAATAATTTTGTATATCATTTAATTTTTTTAATAAATCATCTTGAATACTTACAATAGATTTTATTTTAAATCTATCAGTACCATCGTAATCTTTACTTCTTTTACTTCTTTTACTTCTTTTACTTCTTTTACTATTTATATTATATGTATGAATATATTTTTTACCCATTTATTATAAAACATATTTTTAATTTTTATTATTATTCTTCCTGATCTATAGAATATTCACTTTCATCTAAAGATGAATCAAATGATGGTGGCGGTGGTAAAACATATGCTGCAGTTTCAGTTAATTTTGCTTCTATTAATTGTAATATTGTATCTATATCGCAACAAAATTTAATATCACTTGCATAAGTTTCTTTAAGATTTAAAAATCCTGCTCTAGAATTTTTTAAGTCTTCAACTAAATTTGAACACATTATTTTGTCAGCCTTTTTCTTAGATTTTTGATAACATTTCAAAATTTCAAAAGATTTATTTACTGTATCTTGTAAAAATGTTAAAGTTTTAGCACGATTTTCTTGAAATATTATTCTATATAATTGTGTTATTAATCCATCATTTTGGATATACATATATTTTAGATTTACTTTTTCACCAATTTGGATTTTGCCAATAAATTTTAAACGACTAATAGTCTCTTTATTATTATCCATTTCCTAATTATATTAAATACAATAATTTTTTAAGTAAACTTTTTAAAATTGATTTTTTTTACTTTTTTTGAAAAACATTCATAATGTCTGAAGAACATATAGAAAGATTTAATAAATATATTTTATCAAAAAAAAATAATGAAACAATATATTTACATTATAAAACTCCTGATAATTTTTCAATAAGATTAGAAAAATGTAGATGTAAAAATTATAATGATGATATCTATAAAGATTTAATTACTATCATTATTAATAGTAATTTTTTAGAAAGCTATGATTCTGAGTGTGATTCATTTGATACAATTGGTATATATTTTGAAAGAATATATTATGATTCAAGTAAAGATAATATTGGTAAAATTGTATATGAAAAAATAAAAAATTTAAAATTTGATAAATATTATGGTTCATACAATAATGAGAATAGAGAATTATTAAATATAGAATTTGATTTATTTCCAGACCATTTCGAAGATAAAATATGTTCAGTATGTTATGAAAATACATCTTCACAAACAAATTGTGGACATATGTTATGTTATTTATGCTGGGAACAAATATTAGATAAAGGAAATTCTTTATGTCCTATGTGTAGAGAATGTATTAGATTTGTTAATTATGAATGTTTTATGGATGATTGTAAATGTAGAAAAACTTAGAATAATAAAAATTATTTTTAATAAATAAATTTAATAATTTATTTATTTTTTGAATAAAAATGTCTATAACAATAATCACGCCAACATATAATAGAGATGAAAAAATTTTATTAAGATGTATTAAATCTGTTGATAGTCAGATTTATAAAAATTTTAAACATATAATTATTGTTGATGATAATTATTTTGACGAGAAATATATTAGTAGCAATTTTATAGATAGTCATTCATCAAATAATAGAATATTTATTACTTTAGGTTATAGAAGCAATAATTATGGAAATTCACCAAGACAAAAATGTATTGATATTGCCGATACAGAATATATTATATTTTTAGACGATGATAATATTATTTTTCCAAATTATTTATCTGAAATGATAGATGGGATAAAAAATTATGATATAGGAATTTGTAAAATTATTCATATGGGTCCTTTACCTGCAAATTTACATCCACCTCCAAAAATTTTAGATGGAAATCCTCCAATATTAAGAAATATAGATACATTACAAATCATTGTAAAAACAAATGTAATGAAAAAAGAAGGTTGGGAAATAGATAAAGGATATTTAGCAGATGGTTATACTATAGAAAAAATTTGCAAAAACCATTCTTTTACTTTTATAAATAAAATTTTAGGAATCCATATGTAATTATGCAAAATATTTATCTATTGAATCTTTATCACTAATTTTTATGTCCTTAATTTCTTTACGTATATTATTAATAATTTTCTTTGTTTTACTATATTTCTTTCTCAATAATTTTAATTCCTTTAATATTTTTATAATATTTTGTTTATTATATTCGCAACTTTCACATAGCATTTATAAAAAAAATTATTTATTATTTAAATCTTAATAATAAATAATTATATATAATGTTTAAGGTTAAAAAAACTTTATTTTTTGAATATTTAAAAAAATGGACAATAGATAATAATATATTTAACGAAAATTTAATTAATTGGATTTATCTAAAAAATGAAACTGATAAAATTTTAAGAGAATACGAATATTTTTTAAATTTTAATTATAAAATTTTAAAAAATGAAAATAAAGAAGAAGAGATCGATGAAGAATTATGGAAACCAATAGAGAAGATAATATTTTTATGGTTTAAATTTTGGTTTAATAGGAATTATGAAAATTGTAAAAATATAGATTTAGTAATAAATGAATTTTTAATTAATTGTTTTAAGTATTATTGATTAATATATACAAGTGTTAAATATATAATTATAAATACAGAATCTAAAATAATAAAAGTAATAATGGAAATATCTAATAAATAATCATTTAATCTAATAATTTTATTATCATAATCAACACTATTTAAAAGTAATAATACAGATGTTATAAATGTAAATATTAAAGATATTAAAGTTAATATCTTAAAAATTAATACTGATTTTTTTAATTTTTTTTTATTTTTATATCTAATGTAATTTTTATATGTTAAATTATTTTTTATAGTTATATTATAAATATCATTTTCATATTGAGTTTGAACAAACTTATCTTCTTTCATTATATTTTCATCAAAAACTTTAACATAATCTAAGTCATCTGACAATCTCGAATAATAAGACATTAATAAATTTAATGATTTTTAACCATTAAATTCAATTTTAAATATATTATTTGCTAAACATTTCTTGAAATTTTTTAATTTCTTCATCGTTAGAAAGGATGAAACTTTTATTCATAACAGAAACATCTTCCTCATTAGGAAAGATAACACTTTTTTCCATATCAGAAACATTTTCATCCTTAGAAAGTATAAAACTTTTATTCATATCATCTTCATCGTTAGAAAAGATAACACTTTTACCCATCTCAGAAATATTATCTTCCTCTTTAGAGGATTCTGATATTTTTTCAAACTCTTCATGTAAATGCAGATTCTTTTCAATAGTTTCTTGAGGTTTTTTACATGAAAATGTAAGATCAATATTAATATTATCAAAATTGGAGTAAAAATATATTAATAATTTTGTATTAATAATACTTAACATTATACAAATATACAAGTAAATATTGTAATAGAGAATAATCATACCAATAAAAATTGCTATATTTTCTAAATTATCTTTAATTTTTTCAGTATTTAAAAAATTTGTGTTCATATTATATCTTGATTTTTTAATAATATTATAAAAAATCAATTTTATTTTTTAATAATTTTTTATTACTAATTTTCTACTATACTTGCTATATGTAGCATTCTTTAGTACATCTTTTATTTTTTCTTTAATAAATATTCCTTCATCGGTTGAATAAATAATATTATTTATACCAAGACGATATAAAACTTTTGTACAAGCTAAACATGATTTTGCATTTTTTATTTCTCCATTTGCTGTTATTCTAAAATTGATAATTTTTATATCATTTATTTTACGACTTTTTAATAATGTTTTTTTAATTTTTGAAAATGCCTGAACTTCTGAATGTCTTGTAGCGTATTCTTTAACAACATTAACCTGTCTGCAAACATAATTTGTAGCTCCTCCAAGATTACAACAATGATCAGCAGAAATTATTTTTCCTCCCTTCATAATAATTGTCCAGTTCTTATTGGAACCCTTTACCTTTACCTTTACCTTCCCTATCTGCTCTATCCGAGCACAAAAACTTTTGATATTCGATAAAATTAATTATCTTTTTTGATATTACTGAATTATTAATGTTCATGATAATTATTAATTTTTATAATAAATTAATAATAAAAATCAATTTTTTTATTTAATAATTATCAATTCTTTTAGTGTTAAATTTATTAATTTCTATTTCGTGTTCATAAATTTCTATTTTTTTAAAAAAGTCTAATATAAATTCATTTGATAATAATTTTTTATTTATTTCATTTACTTCATCTTCGCATTTTTTAACATATTCATCATATTCTTTTCGGTTTTCTTCAGTATTATATTTTTTATATTTTTCATAAGCATTATTCCAATATTCATTATATTCTAGATAATTTTTATAATTTTCTTCTGTTTTCTTAGAAGGAGTAAACCATGAAGATTCCTTTCCATATCCAAGATAATCTTCATATGTTTCATTATGTTGATTATTTACATACGTCAACCCATAATAATCATGAAATGAATCATATATAGGTTCAATTTTAGTAACAATTTCATCTTTTAGTTTTGGATGAAAACCTAAAAAATTTCTTAATATATCAATATTATTCTCATATTTTTCTATAAACTTTTTTCTTGCTTCTTCTTTATCATTTGCAATAAATGTAATTTCAAGTTGTCTAATTTCATATTCAACTTCATATCTTTAAAAACTTTCATTTTAATTTAATGTGAAAATTATACATTAAATTAAAAAATATTTTCAATTTTAAATAAAATTTAAACTTGGTTTATTAATATTTTTAATTTGATCAATTACTTTTTGTCTATTTTTACTTCTAAATTCATATTGATTTGCAATAAAATCTTTCTTAAATTCGTATTTTAATTCTTGTTTTTTATTAAACGCTACATTTAGTAATTGATCAATTGGATTAATTAAAAGTTTTATATAATACATAAAATCTATTTTTAATATATTACTATGTGATTGAAAATATTCAAGACTTTCTAATTTATTGTATTGCTTATCATTTTTAATACCATTATCAATAATAACATATTCTAATCTTGAACCATTATCTACTCTTTGTCCTCTTTTTCTCATTTTTTCTGCTAATTGTACAACTGCTGGTAAACATTTTCTATAATATTCCTCTTCAGAATCTGCTTCCTTTAATTTAAATTGCTTTTCTCTTTCTTCCTTATTTTTAGGAAGTATTGGTACTGTATAATTGCCAATTTTAGCTTTTTGTTTACCTTTTTCATCAACAAAAGGTTCTACATGCATATTATTTATATCACCAACTGCTTTAGTAACTACATAATCTTTATACTCTTTTGTATTAGAACAAATTTCATTTAATTGTGTTATTAAATAATATAATATATCATCTCTTGAAAATCCATCAAAAATCATACTAATTATTTTTTCATAAATTGATCTAATTATTAAAGCATTATCACGTCTAGCTAAAATAACACCTTTTTTTCCTATCTTTTTATCTACAATTCCATCTCTACCACAAGATCTATACATATATCTTTTCTTTGTTAGAATAAAAAATTGCCAATAAATTGCTTCTTCAAACGCAAGTGATATTGGTTTAGGAAATAATTTAGAAACTTCTGCTGCTACCATTTCTGCATAGTCCCAAGATTCATGTGCAGTTTTTAAATGAGGAAAACTAATATAATTTGAATTATGCACAACTAATTGTCCAACTCCTGCAGCAAAATGATGGTTTTTTGTTTGTATATCATAAATATATTCATCATTATCAATTTTTATATCAACAATCTTTTTAACGACATTTGGTATACGTCTGAATTTTTTTTCAGGAGTAGAACCAGTAAGTTTATATACATCTGGTTTATCTTTACGAGTATTTATACTTACTTGATATCCAATACTTTTCATTATATAAAATAATCCTGCTGAACCAATAGCACCTTTATTACTTAAAGAAATAGCAGGATCTTTTCTACTTCCATCTCCTGAATAATATCCCATAAAAAAAGACTGACGAATATCAAAAGGTGAATTAAAAATAATTGTAGGTATTTTTTTATATTTTCTATCATCGTAAAATAAATTACGATATTTATTTACAAAACTAATTAAAGTACCAGAATGTTGTTTTTTACGTGAAAATTGCACAGCTTCTAATTTATTTACTTTTGAAGATTTCAGTGTATCATAAATTTTAAAATTAAGAGTTTTTTCATTATTTTTTAATATATTACATACTCTTTCTAATAAGTTATTATCTTGATTATTTATAGCCCAACCTGTTTTAGTATATTTACCATATAAATATTCTCCACATGAACCATCCGCAAAAAATAATCCCCATACAAATGCTAATTCTGCTGTTAATTCTTTATATTCAATATCTGGTATTATATAATTTTCAATTACATCTTTTGTAATTTTATTGTTATATAATGGTTTTTTAGGAGTATCTTTTGGTAAAGGTAATTCTGATATACATAATTTATCACCAATCTTTATATCCAATGGAGTAACACTTTCTAATTTATCAGTTAATAAAGAATGTTCATTAGAACAATTAACTACACCAACATGTGTCAATACCCGACTTAAAGGTTTTTTTATACCACATCTAACAACATTAATAATATCTGTAAACCCACCATCACTCCATATTTGGTAACCTAATTTTGCTTTTGAAATTTCTTTATTTGGATTAATACGTGTCCAATTTCCATCACTTAATTCTTCTACTGTTTTATAATCAAAAATATTATTATATTTTATCAATACAGGTTCTGTTGCTAATACACAATCAGTATCCCCATACACTAGTTTTCCTTTGTATTTTTCTTGAATAGTTTTAGCTACAATTTCAATATTAGTTCTTCCCATATAGGTCGTGCACATTGCCCCTGGCATAAAGGGTAAATATCCTTTTTTAACTCCCATGGCTCCATACATGCTGTTATGAACAATCATATTTCCTACTCCAGCTGCAAAATGATGATTTTCAGTTTCTATATCATATACATATTCTTTATATTCTTCATTATTATAAATAGTTTTATTGTTGACATTTTTTTCTGTAATATTTTTTTTACAATTACATAAATTATATATTTCTGGTAAATTCATTTTTAAAGTACGAATTCCAATATTATATTCTTTACCACAACAATATTTTCTATATTTTATTTTTTTTGTATTAGTATTATATTCGACTATATAAGAGTTACGATTTTCTGCAACTATAATTGAATCATCTAAGCTATTTAATAATTTTTCTCTTGGAAATCTATCACAAAAAATAGTAATATTTCTATATAAAGACTTTTTCCCATCAAAAATAATATTTTCATTATTTCTTATAATTATTTTATCTTTATTATATTTATCATATTCTTCTTCTTTTTGATATATTTTATCTATTACTTTTATTCTATCAGTATGATTTGTTCTTAATTTTAAAGAACATTGAAGTCTATAAATAAAATCTGCATCTTTATCACCAGAATAACTTACACTTACTTTATATCCTAAACTTTTTGCTAAATAATATAAAGATGCAGAACCAATTTGTCCTTTATTTTGAATTATTATACCTACATCTAAATTTCTATTTCCATCTCCTCTATAATATCCTAGTAAAAATGATAATCTTATATTATAAGGAGCATTAAAAATATAATCTGGAAATTTTTTATAATTTCTTTTATCATAGAACATTTTTCTATAACTATTCGCAATATCAATTATATTTTTTGTTGGAACTAAATGATAACATCTAGCTGAATCATAATAATTAGATATTTTAAAAGTTTCTTTTTCATTCTTATTTAATATATCTTTTGCTCTTTCAAGTAATTTTATATCCTTATTATAAATTATCCAAGAAGTTTTAGCATTTTCTAAAACTCCCCATGTTCCACATGTACCTTCCGCAAAAAATAGACCATGTATAAAAGCTAATTCTTCTTCAGTATTTTTTAATACGTAATTATCAATAATATCATTAGATAAATTTCTAAATAATGGTTTATCAGGTGTATCAAAAGGTAATGGAAAATCATGATGTAAAAGTTCCTCATCTAATTCAAGATCTTTTGGTTTAACTTCTTCACCATTTTTTCTTAATAAAGAATGATCGCCTGTACAATCTACAGAACCAGTATGTGTATTAACTCTGTATAAAGGATTTTCCATTTTATGACGCATAACATATTTAGGTTTTGTAAATCCTAAATCACTCCAAACTTCTAAATTTTTAATAGGGGTTGAAACTTCTTGTTCGTCATTAATAAATTTCCAATCACCAATTGATATTTCTTCTATAGTTTTATATATAAAATTTCCATTTATACGACAAGGAATTGGTGTAGTTCCGCGAACACTATTAGCCGAGACCTTATACGCAAGCTGTCTTTTATCCAAAACATTATTTAAAATCTTAATATCACCTACTTTATCACTTGTTATAAATTCAATTTCATTTTCTTCTTTATGATCTAAACAATGTTTTGGATTTTTATCTTCTTCTAAACCAAATTGTGCTATTTTTTTACAATTTTCATCAATACATACAGAATTTTTAATAATTTTTCTTGTATTTTTACGAGCATCTAATAAATTTTGCAAAATTGTAGGAATAACTCCTTTTGGTTCTTTTAAAAATCTATAATTTCTTTCAGCACACATAGGATTTTTTGATATAGTTTTAGCTATTTGCGCTCTTTCTTCTCTATAAGGTTTCATTTCATCCATTAATTTATTAATTTCATCTTGAATATCTTGTTTTATTGATTTATTAATCTTTTTATCTCTTTTTTCTCTTAATTCTTTAATTTTCTCTTGCGTTTTTTCAATATATTCTGATAATTTATTTTTACGAATAACTTTTGGATCATGAATACATGAAACATGATCCGACCATCTAAAAATATTACATTTACTATCTGGAATACTATCATCCCAAACAATTGTTGAATAGTCAATATTATAAGCTATAATAGTGGTTGGATATAGACTTGCAAAATCAAAAGGAAGTACACGTTCATAAAGTCCAGGTACTGGTGGAAATACATGTGCACCTACATATCTTTCATCTTCTTTTGTAATATATCCATCTTTTTCAACAACTATATCATTTTCTAAACAATATTTATATACTTGAGAAAAAACTTTAATTTGTTGTCCTTGAGTATATATTGAAAATATGGAAGTATTGTAAGTAGATGCTTGTTCTGTTAAACCAATCCATGTTTGCATTTTTTCCATTAATTTAACTACTAGAATAGAATCTTTGATACAATATTTTCCACAAATACCCATAGCTTTTTTTGCTTTTTTACTATATGTTCCATCTTTTTCTTTCTTTGTTCCTAATCTATAACACTTAAAAATACCAGTATGAGATAAATCATCTTTTGTATCTCCTAATAAATTTAGAGATACTGTTTTTAATTGATAATTATTAAATTTATAATCTCTTCTAATTAATGGTAATAAATCTACGAAAAGTCTTCCTTCCGCATCTAAAAATTGAAATTCTTGATTTTTATATGCTGAAGAAGACCATTTAATTGTTTTTTCTTTTGCATGATAATATTTATGAAAACCCATTTTATCAAAGTCAGAAATACAATAACATGGTTCTTTCGCACGTTGAATCATATAATTAATATCGAACCCTAATATATTATAACCTACAATTACATTTGGATTTTCTTCTCGAACTAATTCAGTAAAACCCATTAATAACTCATATTCAGTATCATACATATGAATTGTGACATTTTCACCAACTATATTTTGGTCAGGTTCTCCAAGAGTTAATAAATAAATATCGTAATCTTCTTCTTTGCAACCTTCACGAGCAAATACACAAGAAATTTGAAAAACCTTATCATTAGGTTTATTTGGATTTGGCATAGCAAAAGGATTACTAGAATTAACTTCAATATCGAAACCCATTATCTTTGGTCTACCAACTATAGTTTTATCATATTTACATAAATTTTTTGATTTTACAATAAATTCTCTATTACACAATGTAAGTTTTTCTGTATCAAATACTTCATTACCTTTAAAAGTAATCCATCCTGCAGTTGGTATGTTTTGATTACAAACTAATTGCAAAATAGGATCTGCATCTTGTTCATGCATTTTTATTTTAATATAACCAATTCCCATAATATTAATAGATTTTTTTAATGCAAAACCTAATTTCCTAATATCTTCTTTATTAGAAAAAAAACATTTTAAATAAGGAAATTTCTTTTTATTTCCTTCAATATCTAAATAAGCTCCATATAATTTATATTTCATTTCAAAACTTTTAGAAATAGGTTTATTTTTTGGAATTAATTGGTCAATTTTATTTCCCACCATTTGTGCACGAGATGCAGTCCATGTTACATCTGATGGTAATTCTAAATAAATATATGGTTGAAAATCATCAACTCTTATACACACATTTTCATTTTTACTATTAATTCCATATATTCTAATGGATGTAACATCTTGTTCTTTTTCATCCAAAAACCAATAGTAAGAAAAAAAATTACTTTTTATCACTTTACCACTCATTTAATTTTTTTTTTAAAAACACTTTTTTTTTATCAATTTTATTTTTAAATTTTATGAGTAAAAATATATAATACAAGAGAAAAAAATAAAATAAAAATATTATTATTATTAATTTATAATAATAAATAAAAATATAAAAATGTTAAGAAGTGGATCGATATGTATTAGTTTTTTATATAAATATCTAACAAGCGAGAATAAGACAGTTGATAAAGAAGGATATAAAACTTTAGAAAAAAGAAGTAATAAATTAAAATGTTTATCTGATACTTTTCAAAATTATGGAGGAGTCTTAGCAAAATTATCACAAATTTTATCATCTGATAATGAAGATCATAAAGTTTTTTCTGAATGTAAACCATTTTCCGAACAAAAAACAATAGAATTTCTCAAAAAAGAGTATAATGATAATGATTTTTTAAAAAATGTTGAAGAATTAGATTTTAGTGTTTTTAAAAGTGGTAGTGTTGGTCAAGTACATAAAGCTATTTACAAAAATAATAATATAGTTTTAAAAGTTCAATATGTTGGTTTATTAGAACAAGTGAAAACAGATCTTTTTATTTTAGATCAGATAACAAATTATTTATTTAGTTTTTCTGATTTATCAAATGCTATGTTAGATATAAAAACAAAATTACATGAAGAATTAGATTATAAAATAGAATTATCTAATCAACTTCTTATGTATAAACTATGGTCTAATGATGTTAGTATAAAAATACCAAAAATTATTCTTGAACTTTGTAATGACAAAATATTGGGCATGGATTATATAGATGCTAATAGTTTAACTTATTTTATAAATAATTCTACACAAGAAGAGAAAAATAATATCGCAGAAAATCTTATAAGATTTGTTTTTACAAATATTTATAAACATAAAATATTTTATTCTGATATCCATTATGGAAATTTTTTAGTTAAAAATAATAAAGAATTATATGCAATGGATTTTGGATGTTTAATAAATTTAGATAATGATTTACATTCTAACTTAATAAATTTACATTTAAGTGTTTTAGACGAAAATATAGATTTATTTTATACAATTTTAGAAAATATGAAAATTATAAATAAATCTATATCTGAAAAATCTAAAATATATTTATATGAATATTTTAAATTACAATATATGCCTATTATTTCTGATAATTTTGAATTTACAGAAGAATGGTTAAAAAAATCTGATTATAAAGACACAGAATTAATGAAAGAATGGAATCTACCACCAAATATGGTATACTTAAACAAAATTCCATTTGGATTGTATAATATTTTAACTAAATTAAATGCAAAAGGAAATTTTAAAAAAATATTTGATAAATTATTAAAAGATTTATAATACCCATGAAAGACCTGGATCTTCTTCGGCAACATTATATACTTGAGGATTTGTCCAAACAGTTCCAGATGCTTCACCCCCAGATAAAACATAGTTTGATTTATAATTGTAATATGGTTTTTTTATAGGAGGATAAGTTATTTGTGTTTTTTTTTATCAAAGTATTATAACATTTAGAAGAATTATTCCCGTAATCATTATGATATGTTTTTCTATTCATTTTATATTTAAAAAATATAAAAATAAATTATATAAATTATATGAAAGAATTTTTTATAAATAATATTAAAATTTTAGTTGGTAATAACGCGAAAGAAAATTGGGAATTATTAGAATTATGTAAAGATAATAATATATTTCTACATTTAACACATTTTCCATCATGTTATGTTATTGTTTTTTGTGAAGATTTTCCAGATATATCAAGTATAGAAGAAGCTGCAAAATTATGTAAAAATAATACAAAATATAAAAATTTAAAAAATATAAGTATTGATTATACTTTATGTAAAAATATTACAAAAGGAGATATTTTAGGCGAAGTTATTTATAAGAGTAATAAGAAAGTTAAAAAAATTATTATTTAAAATAATTATTAATTAAATATATGAGTTTAATATTAATTTTTCATTAATTGCTTTTTCTATGTTTATAATAACATTATATTTGATTTATTGTTATTTTATATTTAATAATAGTAATGAAACCCCTGAAGAATGTGAAATTTGTTTAGAAAATCATTAATTATTTACTAATATTTTGCCATAATCTTCCATATCTTATTATATCTGGAGGCTGCACTGAACTATCCGCAATAAGATTTCTTTGTATTAAACGAACTAATTTTGATAATTTTAATTTATTTATTTCGTTTCCTCCATTTGTAACAATATATCCAAATATATATCCAGTAGCATTTTTATATTCAGGTTTTTCTAATTTTTTTATATATTCTAAAAGTATTTTTCTATCGTTTTCATCTAATATATTTTCTCTAGATATAATATCTAAAGATATTGCATTCACACTTTCAATAAACCTTTCTATCGGTGATTTTTTTGTTCTACTTTTCTCTTCAATATCTTCAATTTCTATATCTACATCATTTCTAATACCTGCTCTTTCGAATGCATTTCTTTCATCTCTAAATTCTTGCATAGGTTCTTCGTTATAATCATCATCATAATCATCAAAATCCATTTTTATTTAAATAAAATAATTTTTTAATTTTGATATAATTTATAAATATTAAAACCTATAATTAATATTCCTATTATAAAGAAAAACACTCCAAGATCTTTTTCATAATATCTATTATTAGAAATAGTATTAATAACATTAATTATATTACCAATCTGTAATATGATAATTATAATAAATATTAAAATAATAGCTATTCCAAAATATATATGTTTAATATTTGCGATTAATAAAGATATAGATATAAGTAATATAAAAATTCCTAATAAAATATATAAATATATTATTAAATGAGATTCCATTTATTAATAAAAATAAAAAATTGAAATTTAAATTAAAAAGTATTGTTTATAAATACAAATGTTAAACGTTATTTTAGCGGTAGATAAAAATTATGGTATTGGTTTAAATAATAAATTATCATGGAATATTCCTGAGGAACTTAAAATTTTTAAAGAAAAGACAAAAGATTCTATTATAATTGTTGGACGTAAAACATTAGAAAGTTTACCAAAATTAAAAGATAGAACGATTTTTTGTATTTCTAAAAATATAGAAGTTAAATGTTTACAAGAAATAATTCGTGTTTTTCAAAATATTGATGATGCTGTTAGAGAGGCAAAATATTTAGAAAAAAATCTTAATAAAAAAATATTTATTATAGGTGGTAATGAAATATATAATTATTTTTTCAAGAATTATAAGAAAGAATTAATAATTCATATATCATTTATACATAATAATTATTTATGTGATACATTTTTTAACAAAGATAATATTAAAGATTTTTATATTTCTAAAAAAGATGATTATGATTTATTTACACATTATGAAATGATTTATCAAAAATATGGTGAAAATCAATATTTAAATCTTATTAAAGATGTTATAGAAAATGGAGAAAGACGAAAAACACGTAATGCTGAAACTATTTCTGATTTTTGCAAACATTTAAAGTTTGATTTACGAGATGGATTTCCACTTTTAACTACAAAGAAAATGTTTTTAAAAGGTATTATAGAAGAACTACTATTTTTTATTAGAGGTGATACACAAAGTAAAAAACTTGAAGAAAAAGGAATCAATATATGGAAAGGTAATACAAATCGTGAATTTTTAGATGCAAATGGTTTTAAAAATAGAAAAGAAGGAGAAATGGGTCCAATGTATGGTTCTCAATGGAGAGATTTTAATTCTATATATGATACTAAACAAGGACCAATAGAAAAACAAATATATGATACATGTATTGGTGAATTTTACTGTAAATGTTGGGCAAAAGGTTATGATACTCCAGAATTACCAGAATTCGGAGTTGATCAGTTAAAATTTGTTATAGATGAGATTAAAACGAATCCAACATCTAGAAGAATTCTTATGACAACTTTTAATCCAGCTCAAGTTCATCAAGGAGTTTTATGGCCATGTCATTCGATTACAACTCAATTTTATGTTCAAGATGAATATCTTGATATGTTTTGTTATAATCGTAGTTCAGACGCATTTTTAGGTCTTCCTTTTAATATTGCAAGCAGTTCATTATTTTTAATGATTATTGCTAAATTAACAAATCTCAAACCAAGATATTTTAATTTAAGTTTAGGTGATGTTCATATATATGATAATCATATAGAAGCAGTCAATGAACAAATAAAAAGAATACCTTATTTATTTTCACAAATTGAATTACCTAAATTTACAGAATTAGAAGAGGTTGAAAAATTAACATATAAAGATTTTAAATTAATAGATTATCAAAGTTATCAAAGTATTAAAGCTGAAATGATTGCATAAATAATTTAAATTTTTTAATAATTTAAATTATATTTAATCTATTAAAAAATTATAAAATTGAAATTTTTTTATCATAATTTAATTTTTTTATTAACTACGTTATGTCACAAGTATCAGATATATTTTTTTATAACAAAGAAAATCTAATCTCATTAGATAAAAAAAATAAGACAATTTTTATAAAAAAGTTCATAAATAATCTAGTTCATTCATTAAATGATAATTCTTTAATTATTAAAGAACAACAACCTTCAGAAAATTATATTTATAAATTATATTCTGATGGAACACTAACAAGAGAAAAAGGTGGTTGGGCATATGGAAAAAGAAGTACATTTGATATAGAGTGTGAAATATTAAGACCAAACACATTTTTTACTTTTCCTTATAAAGGTCAGTATGAAGGAGATACATATGCTATTCTTACATTAGAAAATTCTTATAAAGTTAGAGAGTTAATGAATGAATTATTACTTCATATTTAAAAAATTTATAAATCTTTTTTTATAAAGTCATAAATAATATTATATTCTTTTTGTACCAGAAGTGGAACATATTTATCAGTAGAAGCATTTAATATGTTAAATAATGATGTTTTTTGATATATAATTTTTATATTCCATAAAATTAGTATCATTAATACTTTTTCCCAGTTTATATTAAGATGTTTGAAATAATTACTCACATAATCTATACTTGTTGTAAATGGAAAGTAATGTATCCCAGAAGCGCATATCTCTTTTGAAATATCAAGATCCGCTTCAATATACTTATCTATCTGATAATTAATAAGATTATTATTATAAAAACAATAATGAACAACTTTACATTTAGATTTACAACTTCGTATTAGTCTTATATCACATATATATACTTTATCTGTTCTATATTTGTAATCATTCGCAATAATTCTACTTTCTTTAGGTATCTTTAGTAAACATAAGTAATAGTCATCGCTATCATATAATATTTTAAAACCATAACTGTTCATTTTATATTATTAGATAATGATTTAAGCTTATTATTCTCATTTTTTACTAATTTTATTATTAGATTTACAATTCTTTTATTTATTTTCTTAATTAAGAAAATAAATTAAGTTAATTATTAATTTAGAAAGGTTTTAATGAAAAATCATAATAATATTTAGTCGGTTCTTCATAAGAAGGAGTCTGAATATTATTATTCTTTTTAGATAATATTAATTTTATGATAATTATTAATATGAGTAAAACTACTAACCCAATTATAACATAAAATAATATACTTTTTGTAAATGGTTGATCATTATTTGCTGCAGCAGCAGATAACTTTGTAATATTTTTCAAATCTCTATTTCTTTTTGCTTGTGCTAATGCTTCTAATTTTTTATTTAATGCTTCCTGTTTTTCCATTTTTTGTTGTTCTTCATATGAAATACCTGGATTAAAAAATTCTTTGTTTTCTAATTCTCCTGGCAAAAATGCTACAACTCCTCCATACCATATTTGACCATTATAATAGGGTATATCGACTTGAACCCATTTTTCTTTTGGAGTACTTGTAGACATTGCTATTTTACAATAACCTTTATCTCCTGTAAGCCCCCAACTATTTCTTATTTCCCAATATTTTATACCATCCTGTTCTCCCCAACCTGTAATAACAACTGCGTGACCGCCATTTGGTTCATCGGAATTTCTAATATATACTTTTCCTGATGCGGCATCTTTCATCCAATAATCCATAAAATCTGCGTATACATTAAATGATGTTACAACTGGACCATTATTCATAATTTCTCTTTGGATAGCTCTGATAGTAGATTCTACATTTATTATTTCATTCTCAATCTGATTATTAGAATTATTTGTAACTAAATCTGCTATATATTTTGTTGAATTTTCTTGAACTTTAAATATAAAATTAGAACTAACTTTGTTACTACAACAATTAAAACAACAATTTTCAGGTAGATTTGATAAATTATTTGGAGAAACATAATTATGTTCTCTAATAATGCTAAAAGGCCAACATATTTCTAGTTTTGCTCCATATTTTTCTAACCATTTACTTCCTTGAAATGTATTACCACCTGTTTGACATTCAAGATTTGAAGGCACATTTGGAGGTTTTGCATTACTAATTATCCAAGCAGCACTTAAATGAGGAGCTTCTATATTGTATTTTAAAGCATATCTATCTCCTAAAGCAGTTGCTAAAGAGAATGCCCAACATCCTCCACATTTACCTTGATCTCTTAATCCACCTTTTTCTATTCTATTTGTTCCTATTTTACGCCAACTCCATTCTCTTGGTATAGGCTTAGCTATAGCAGCAAGACCTCTAACTTTCTTAAGATCTGGATATCTAAAAGGCATTGCTAAAATAGCACTATTAATTCTAGGACCATAATATGGTTTTTGTTGTGCAAATAATTTTACTTTTTCTTTACCACATTTATCTGGAGGTTTATAATCCCAAGCCATTGGTGTATTATCTTCTTCGTACATTTTTATTAATATTAAATATTTTATTTTTATGTTTTAGTATATTTTTTAAATTTTCCGACCTAATAATAAAGTAATGTTAAATGATAATATAAAAAAAAGAAGACAATGGACGGATGAAGAAACGGAAACTTTAAAATTTGGAGTTAAAAAATATGGAAAACATTGGTCTATAATTGAAAAAATATATCCAATATTTAAAAAAAATAATAGAAGTCAAACAGACCTAAAGGATAAATGGCGTAATATTAAAGGTCGAAAAAGTCCTTTAAAAGAAGATATTGATTTAGGTGAGATTATAAAAGAAATTGTATCTAAACAAAATGTAAGAAAATCAAAAAATCAAAAGTTTAATAAATCTAGAAGTAAAAGAATTAATAAATCTAGAAGTAAAAGAATTAATAAATCTAGAAGTAAAAGAATTAATAAATCTAGAAGTAAAAGGATTAATAAATCTAGAAGTAAAAGAATTAATAAATCTAGAAGAATTAATAAATATATAAAATCAAAAAATTTTGAATATACAATTTATTCATTAGATGGTTGTCCTTATTGTGAAGATGCTAAACAATTATTAAAAAATAATAATATAAAATACAAAGAAATTAAAGTGAATAATAAAAATAAAGACACTATATATAAAAAAATAGATTCAAAAACAAATAATTATAGATATTTTCCTATAATATTTAAGAAAAATAAATTTATAGGAGGTTTTAAAGAATTAAGCAATTTATTATAATAAAATTTTATATAAAAAATATACTTAAAGAATAGATTTATCACAACAAAAATGTCAAATATAAAAAATATTAAGTTAACTCCTATAAAACAATTAATAGACTTAAACGGAGATAAAGTTAATTTTGATTTAAACTTCAATGTAACAAGTGCTAATAAAGTTCCGTTTGATGCATTGGTTGTTACTCAAAAAATGTTAGATAGTGAGGCGCCTCTTGAATATAAAAAAGTATTAGAAGGAACTATTAATGGAAATATTGTATCTGACAAAGGAGTATATGATAATTATTTATTACTTTTAAAATCTGATACACCCGTAGATTGTCAGGTTACAATAGATATTAAAGATATACCTGTTAATCAAGAATTTTTTCGTCAACTTGAAAAACAAAAAAATATGGAACAATTAAAATATCAACAACAGCAACAACAAAAAAATTTACAGAATCAGAATACTCAAATAAACACAGAAAATAAAAATATACCAAATAGAAATATAGAAAATTCTTTGAAAGATAAACAATTAAATTCAAGATCAGAACAAGAAAAAATATCATCATCCAAAATTAATTGGAAACTTTTACTATTAATATTAGTATTATGTATCGGAGGTTTCGCATTGTGGTATTTTTATAATAAGAATCTAAATAATACAAAAACTTCTACTCAAAATAATTCACTTCCAGGTATAAATTTAAATCAAAATCAATTAATTCAGAATATTCCTCCTGTTATAGAAAATGTTCCTTTACAAAATGTTCCTTTACAAAATGTTCCAGCCCCACCAACAGTATCAGTTGAATTAGCACCAGCACCAATAAAAACAAATTCTATTCATAATCAAATTTTGGATGCTTTAAATAATACTCCAAATGAAACTTTACCAAAATTAAACACTAATTTAGTGTCAAAAATTAATAATATACCTATATGGTAAAAATTATATATATTTTAAAGTAATAAAATATATATATAAAAAAATGCCTATTAAAAAGGAAATAATATATCCAATATTTTTGGAATGTTGTCAATACACCAATGATATTTTTTGGGAAAATATATTTGAAGATCTAGCATATGGAAAAACTCCATATGGAACATATATAAGTAAAGATTTTTTATGCTGTAATTATAAAGATAAAGAATTTAGTTATAAGATTGAGAAAAAAAATCCCGAACAATTATATGATGATATATATTTATTATTGGCAAAAAAATTAGGATTATTATCTCAAAGAGATAAATTAAAGAAAAAAATAGATTTTTACAATATTGAGGAGGAAATAAAAGAAGGAAGAAAAAATTGGTCTAGTATTAGAAAAAAGAATATAAAAGATCTTTTAATTGAAAACTATGTGATAGATATGAAAAATAAATATTTATTAAGCATAAAACAAGCAAAATATTTATTATCAATAATATTTATTGCAATGGTTTTTAAAGTTATAACAGTTAAAGATATTCGTTATGAAAATGGAAAGATAGAACATATTGATGGTATAGAAATAAAGAAAAAACAAATAAATGTCAAAAGAGATATATATAATATCGAAACTCAATTAAATAATTGTATATTAATAGAATCTAATTTAATATCAGATAATTGGGAAAAATATATAAATTCTTTAAAAAAACTTATTTAATTTTCCATTTAAAATAATTACATTCACTTATCCATTTATTATTTATACTATCATAATATGAATTTTTACATGTAAAAAAAATTTTACCTATATTTTTTCCATTTTTACATTTTTTTTGAATAGTTCTTATATTACAATAACAAAAAGGATTTTCTATATTATCTCTACAATATTTTGAACAATATCCTGCTTTTCCTAATTTAGTTCTTTTATTATCTATTTTATTATCACATTCTGGAAGTTTACATTTTTCTTTTCTAAATTCTTTTATAATATCATTTAATTTTTTTTTCTCTTTCTCTTTATCCTTTTCATCATCATAAAATTTAAGAATGCATTCTGATCCAATTTTAAAAATAAATCCTGTTTTTATATGTTTCCTAAAGAATAAATAAATACAATTATTTTGAGAGCATATACATGTTTGTTTATCTGGATATTCTCTATAACAATAATTAATCCAATTCGTTGGAATAAATTTTTCTTTTGTAAATATTTCTATGATAAATTTTAATTCTTGATCTTTATTATTTTTTAACAGTGGTATATTTTTAATTCTTGCATAACAACCTTCTCCTATATCATTAAATTTTTCATAACATATTATATTTTCTAAAATTTTTGGTATTTTTTCCATATATTAAAATAGATTTTTATATATTATTAAATTTCAATTTTTTATTTAAAATAAAATAGATTATATAATAAAAAATGACATCTTCAGGTCCATATTCACAATCATATAATTTTACACATATGTTTAATTTTACAGATCTAAGAGGTAAATATCCGATAGAAGAACCGTGTCCCCAAAGTTTATTGGGTGTTATAAAAAATAATCCTGACTTTCATATATTTTATTTTCTTATAAAAAGAGCAAATTTAGAAAGTATTTATAATTCTATTCAAGCAGAATTTACAATATTTGTACCATCAGATAAATTTTTATTATCAAAAGTTTCAGAAGATGTTTTTGCAAATATGGATATTTTAACTGCTAGAAGTATTGTAAAAACTTTGACTTTAGATACAAGAATATCAGGAGAAGTATTAGAAGATAGTCCAGCATCTTATTTTTACACTACTTTACCTGAAAATAGAATATATATTACAAATATCAATGGAATAACATATTTAAATGGAAATATAAGAGTTATTCAAAAAGATATTGTTTGTAATAATGGTGTAATACATATAATAGATGGTATTTTTATTCCAAATATAATTTAATTTTTTATTTAATATAAATAAAAAATGGAACTTAGTAAAACAAGCATTACAATAATATCTTTATTTTTAGCAGGTTTAATAATTTTTTATTTTACCACTAAAATAATTCAAATTCTAACTCCAATAGCATTAATAATATTAATTTATTTCTTATGGAAGAAAAAATAATTTATAAATTAAAGTACTGAAAATCTTTTTGAATATCGCTATCAACATCAGAATCCAAAGAAGATACCCAATTCGTTGTAACAATATGTGGTCTTATTTCATATTGTTTTAATCCAATTTTATCATTATATTTTTTAACTATATAATCTATACCATGTTTTATTCCATTTTGTTTAATAAAATTACATAATTTTTTAGCACCATTTTTATTTATAATATAACCAAAAAATCCTCCTATATATATATTTAAATTCAATTTACTAATATTTATAGAATTTGTATTATCATTTTTTCTATAAATGTCAAGATTATTATTTAAATTGCTATCAAACATAGTATATCCAAGATATAACAAATCCCATTGAAAATTTTTAGTATATAAACTAATAATTATATCTTTTATATTTTTAAAAAGATTATCTATAATTATATCATCCTCAAATATTATAAAATAATCATAATCAGAATTTTGAAGTTCCATCCATATATTATAATGTGTTAATGCACATCCAATTACAGCTTTTCTTGAACCAAAATCATTACCAATAAAAATATTTCTAATATCATTTGTTAATAATAAATCTTTTCCATCTATAGCATTATAAAAATCATAATTATTTATTTCTAAATTTTTAAATATATTTTTCATATATTCTCTTCTATCTTTTCGTCTTTCTAAATTTATACAAAAAATTTTATATTTTATATCAGATTTTTGTTTTAATTTATCAAATCTTTCTTTATGTAAATATATACCATCTGTTTCAGAGAAAAATGATGGTTCTTTTAGATTATTTTCATCAAAATTATATTTCATATAACCTATAGTATTAAATGAAATACAATCTATATTTTTTTCACAAAAATCTAACATTTCTTCTAAATTACGTGAATTGATATAAATAATATCATCACCATGATGATCTAATTTTGGAAAAAATTTATAATCTTTTAATCTCTCATTAATATCTTTTTTATTATTTTTAGTTATATTTTTATTATCTTTATAAGATTTCTTTACATATAATCCTTCAGTTTTTAAAGATCTATCTCTAAGTTCTATAAAATTACTTTCATTCACTATTATATCTTTTAAATATCCATATGTATTGAATGCTATACATTTATCATTATTATCTGCAATATCCTTTAATTCCTGTATACTTCTATTTTCATAAAATTCTATATCTCCTCCATATGAATCTTTATTAGGATAAAAATAATAATCGTCAAAATTTTTAAAATTTAAATTTAAATTATAATTATTTTCTTTCTCAATTTCAATATTATTATCTAACATAGATTTTGATAATATAAATTCATTATTAATAATTTTTTCTAATCTAGGAAAAAATTGTAATTCATTCAATATTTTTATTTTGACATCTTTTATATATTTTATTTTTTCAGACCACCAGTCTTCTTTTAAAGCTTGTTTGATAATTTTAAAATCTTCTTCAAAATTACTTAATTCTAAATAAACATAAGCTCGTGGATCTATATATTCTTTTATATTATAACATCCTGAATAAAATACTAGACTTTCTGATAATATTCCATCTATTAATCTTTCTGTACAATAATTTTTTTGAAAATTATTTTCTACGTTAAAAACGTATTTATAATTAAAAATTTTATCAATATTATCTTCTTTGTAATTTTTCCATAAAAACTTATTATTTCCTCCATATACATGAATATTTATTCCTTTTTTCTCTAAAAATTTTATAAAATCAACTTTTTTAATATCTCCCAAATTTTTATAATTATCATCTGTTATAGTCATTATAATATTATTTAGAGTATTATCCTTTTCTATTTTTTCAGTTAGAAGTTGTTGATATGTTTTAGGTAAAGTCCATACAAAATTATTTAAGAAAAAATTATTATAACCTACATATTTAAATTTATCTAAATAGATATTTTTTATTATTTTATCGAATGAATTCATTTGAAAAAATATTGTTTTTTCAGGTATTATTTCAAAAGATTTTGGAAAATTATTTATAACACAATAATAATCACATGGTTCATTCCATACTAAATTTATTTTATTCCATTTATAATTATTATCTTTACTCATCTTATTCCAATTATCACATAAAGTTTTTGAATCCATTAAATCTGATATTAAAAGCACATTAATATAATCTATTTCTAATATTTCAAAATTTTTCGGTATAATTGTTTGATCAAGATTTATTTTTTCTATAGTTTTCTGATACAAATATTTATCTATTTCATCCTTATCTTTTAAAATATTTAAAAGTAAATAAGATAAATTATATTTATTTTGTTCTAAAAATTTTTCAATATAATCCATATTTTTATATAAATCTTTAATTTATTTAAATTAAAGTTAAATTTAAAATTTATATTAATTTTTTAGTTAAAATAATAATTAATAATTTTATTTTTTACATCTTGTTTATTATCATTATATTTTCTTCCAATTTTTAAATGTTGTAATATTTTCTGTAAAGGTCTTTTTGTAAATTTATCTAAATAACTTATAAATTCTTCATAATCATCAATTGAATTTAAATATTTTTCTTCTTCTTCTATACTTTTATCAAAATCATTTAATCTATGCGAAGTTTGTTTATTTCTACATGTTTTACATACATTTCTATTTCCTTCAAATCTATCTTTATTAAATATATTTTTACAACTTTTACACATTTTTTCTCCATCTTTTAAAATAACACAATTTGGATCTTTAATAACTTCTTCAACTGTTAATTCACCATTATCAATTTTTTCATATGCTAAATTTTCTAAGTTTACACATTTTTTACATTTTTGTAAATAATATGCACTTTTTTTATTAAAATCACTTAGATGTTTATAATCTTGACAAAAAGCATTACAAAATCTCATATTTTCAGGAGCTTCTTTATTTTTTTTATCATATTCATATCTTAGTAAACGATTTGGTAATAAACAAGGTTTATCATCTTTTTCAGGTTGTAATAATTCTGGTAAATATTTTATACGTTTTATGTTTAATTGTTTATTATTTAGTTTAGTTGGTTCTTCTAAATTTATTTTCCATAATTCTTCTTCTATAACAGAATTAAAACCACAAACATTATTAATTTCTTTAAAACCTTCAATAAGTTTTTCCAAATTATAAAATAACCATTCATGAGATTTTGTTTCAAAATATTCTATATACTTTATTTTTATTATTTTTTCAAATAAATCATAATGGTCTGTATACATAATTAATCTTGCTTTAATCATTGGAATCATAGTTCTATCACTCTTTAATCTTTCATTAATATCAGTTGTCATTCCAATTTTATATTTGTCAAATTTATCATCAGTATTTTGTAATATATATACACATGGTTTTTCGTTAAACTTATGTCTATGAGTAAATTTTGTTTGAACTTTTAATAAAGATTTTTTAGCTTTAATAAGATCTAATTGTTCTGTTAAAAGTTTATCTTCAAGTTCTTTTTGATTATTTAAAAGTTTTTCTTCAAAGACTTTTTGTTGATTTAATTGTATTTGTAATTCATTTGTTTGTTCCATAATTGTTTCTTGTAATAATTCTTCTAATTTAATATAATAATCATGAATTTCATCAGCCTTTTTTGTATTTGCTTTTAAACAAAACTTTTTAAAAGTATTTACTGTTAACATTATTTTTTCTTTATTCTGACCTCCATTAACAGTTATAGAAACCGCTTCTTCGAATTGAGTAGCGGTTTTAATTATATAATCAATATTTTTAATAAAATGTTTATCTAATATTTTTTTAGCATTCCCTTTTCTGGTAAATCCTACCCATTTCCAAATATTATCAAAATCAATTACAAAATCTGTTTTTGAATTATAATTTATATATGTAAAAAAACTTGTAAGAAATAATTGTTGTTCTTTTGTTGAAAAAGAATTTTGAATTTTATTAACTAAAATATTTTCATAAGTTTTATTTAAAACTGTGATTGAATTTTTTTCAATTAAATTTATTATGTTAAACTCTTCCATTTTATATTAAAAGTTAGAACTTTAAATTTGTTTTATTTTGTACATTTTTTAACACATTTCTTTACGCGGCGGACATTAAAATTTTTTTTTTAGAAATTTCTATTTAAATATTTAAATCTTCAAAATAAAGAATGGAATATTGTTCTTATTTTATAAAAGATAAAGCAATTTTTGGGAGTTTTCCCACACAAGAATCTGTATATGAGTTAGAAAATGAGGGTGTAAGATATTTTGTAGATTTAACAGATATTGAAAAGGAAAAGAAAATAACCTCATATATAACTAAATACACTTACATAAATTTTCCTATAAAGGATAATTATATACCAACTGACTGGATCTCCTTTGCAGTGTTCATAATAAAAATTACAAAAATTATAAGAGAATTAAGGTCAAAAGATAAGATTTACGTCCATTGTAAGGGGGGTCATGGGAGAAGTGGCGTAGTTGTCGCATCTTTACTATGTACAATTTTTAATTTACATCCAACAGATGCTTTAGAATACACAACAAAATGTCATAGTAATAGAAGTATTATGAGAGAAAAATGGAGAAAAATAGGATCTCCACAAACATATTTACAAAAAAAATTTGTTCAAAAATTTTTTGAACCTTTAAAAGTTTATCATACACATAAGAATAGTATTTTATTAGGATTTTCTAATTTATCATCCCATCCTATAGAAATAGATAATATTGGAACATTTGATAATATCGAACTTGCTATAAAGTATTATATTAATACCAATGGAAATATTAATATAGAAGAATTAAATAATATATTTGAAAAAAAAATTTCCCAAAATAAAAATATTCAAAAAAATCTACTAAATACTGGACTAAGACCTATTATATACATATATACAAAAAATAATTTAGAAGAAAAATTTGATAAAAATATAATGGGTAAAATACTAACAAATATTAGAAAAAAACTTTATGAAAATTATATTCCTCCACATGATGTACATTTTGAATTATAATCATCGTCTGTGTTTTTTGTATTATAATTTGTGTTATAATTTTGTGCATTACTAATTTTTTGTAATTTATCATCTATAATATCTGAAATTATATTTTTATAATATACTCTATCATTCAAATATTTATTTATTATTTTTTCATCGGATTTACTTTCATTTTGTGTAACATCTCTATATTCTTGATTAGATATTTTTTGAAAATTTTGAGTATAAATATTCGCAAGAGGTGGTAAAAATTTTTTATTAGAAGTTATCGCTAAAGTATCATTCGTGCAACTTGATCCAAGTTTATAATAGTCTCTATTTCTATAATTATAATATTCTGTATAACTCATTTATTATTATAAATTTTTTAAAAAAAAATTACTATTTATATATTTATTTTTTATAAATAAAATGTCAAGTAATAGATATATAGAATTTAATTCTTCTTTCAGAAATCGTAATATATGGCCATTAGCTGGGCAATTTGAAGTCCCGATTTCACAAACAGGTCAAAAATCACAATATGATGCATTAGATCCAGTATGTCTATCATCTCCAGCATTTGTATGGACATGTAATAATTTTGATATGAATGGAGGTCCAATTATTAGTGGAAATTTTAATACATTAAGTTCTGTTACACCAATTACATATTCACCTAAAAGTTTTGCTGGAACAGATCCTTATACAATAATTATTAAAGCTCCTTTAAATTCTTTGCAACAAATTAGAGATTATTATACAGGTACAGTAATAAATATACCAATAGAAACACAGGACGTTGATATAAGTCTAATTATTCCACAAAGAAGAATTTTAGAATATGTTTATTTATTTAGCACAAATTCTGGAATAGGTGGAATAACAGGTGATTTTGCACAAATAAGTGTTTCGGGAGCTTTAATTGGAGCTGTACCTCCTCTCACAGGAAATGGAAGATTTACTATTAATGATCCTTCTCAAATTAGTCCTGTAACAACTGTTCCTCCACCTTTACCTTCATTTAATTTGCCTCAATGTGTATTTTTTATACCAAATGGAAGATTTCAAAGAAATGCATATAATAATAGTATTTTATATAATGAAACTAAAAGAGAATATAGAAAGATAACAACATATGAAGGACAAGATACCAGATTTTTATCAATAAATAACGAAGGTTTAAAGACGTTTAAATCAGGAGATATAAATAATTGGGGATTAACAGATAATTACTGTATAAGGAAAGAACCTCCATTTTTGCCAAAATTAGGAGAACCATATACACCTTTTGCTGGTTCTGCTACAAGAGAATATACTAATATTGATCCTATAACAGGTATACCTACTATATACACAAAAATTTATTCATCAAGTTCAAGTATAATAATATTTCAAGGTTCAAATATTCCTTATGGATATAATGAAAATTATTTTAAAAATTGTGGTGTTAGAATTTTAGCTAATCCATTTGCAAAAACAATAACAGATAGATTATATAATTATTATTTATATCCGCCTTTTTCTAAAACTAGTTATCCAGTTACAATAACAAATTTAATACCTCCTCTTAACGAACAAAGAATTATTGCATCTTCTATAAATTTTATAGATAAAATTACAAATTTAAATACTCTTGTTTTAGAAGTTTATCCACCATTTACTGTAGATCCATATGATTCATCATCAGAAAAATATGTTGGAGAAATTTTATTTTTCTCATATGATAATTTTAACCCATTTCAATATTCAGGAAGTTTAGTATCTCAACAAGATATGGTTTGTTACGAAATTGAACTTATAAATCTTATAGTTCCAAATGAAACTTTAAAAGTTGCTTTAGGTGGTTTGCCGGCATTTTATCCATATTTGTATGTAGAACTGTCTAATATTTCATCATCTGGTGGAGGAATAAGAAATACTATATATTCAAATGTTCCATATGCTTCTAAGGCAACATTCAGAGTTCCAATTGATGATATTCCACAACCGGAAGTTGCAACATTTATAAAAATTGATGGAGATGGAATGGTTCAAACTATAAAATTTAAACCAAATGATAATTTATTTTTTAGTTTATATTTTTATGATGGTGAAGTTTATACTACTATAACAAAAGAAAGATATTCACCATTACCTCCTGAGCCATTTATTCAAATAAGTTGTTTATTTAGTTTTAGAAGATTATAAAATATTATAATAAAAAAATATGATTTATATATTTGTATAAATAAAATAAAATAAAAAATGTCAACAACTAACAGATATTTAGAATTTAATTCTAGTTATAGAAATCGTAATTTATGGCCTCAAGCATCAGAATTTGAAATACCGATTTCACAAACAGGTAGAAAATCTAAAGAAGATGCATTAGATCCAGTTTGTAAGTCATCTCCTGTATTTACATGGACATGTAATAATTTTGATAATAATGGAAACCCATTTGTAGACATAGATATAATATCTACTCCTCCTCCTATACCTCCGGTACCTTATCCTCAAATAAGTAATGCTTCAGATATTAATGTATTTATAATTAAAAGTAAAAATCCCGGTACATTACAACAATTAAGAGATTATTATGTTGGTGCAATAATATCTGATGGTGCAGGAAATAATAGACGTATAATTGAATATGTATATTTATATAAAGATAAGAATTTTGATTATGCTCAAATATCTATTTTAACAGGGTTTAATCCTGCAATCGTACCTATAAGTTGTACAATAAATGATCCTAGTACTATAGATTTTACAACTTATGAAAATCCATTATTATTTGTTCCTAAAGGTCCAATACAAAGAAATGCATATATTAGTTATTTAATTTATAATGAAACACTTAGAGAATATAGAAATATTCTTCAATATGAACCTCCAACAAGAATTATTATAGTTGATACTAGAACTACATCAGGTGGTCCAGCAACTAATTGGAAAGTAACTCATAATTATAGTATTAGAGAATTAAAACCAGATATTCCTTTACAACCAGGTGGTTCATATCCAAATTTTATAAATACAGCACAAGGAACATTTACAAAAATAGATCCTTCTACAGGTTTACCAGTATCATATAATGTGACTTATATTAGTAGTGATAGCATTATAATATTACAATCTTCAAATTTATCTCTTCAAGAAGATAATTATTTTAAAAATTGCGGATTAAGAATATTACCAAACCCTGGTGTTGGTCCTTTATATAATTATGTAAGATTTCCAGAATACACTGAATTAACAGCTCCTTTAAATGAACAAAGAATTATAACGAAATCAATATGTTTTAAGGATAACTTAAGTGGAGGAACTCCTACAATTGTTTTAGAAGTTAATAATCCATTCACTATAAATCCTTATGATATTGGAAAAAAATACGTTCCAGAAATTTTGGGATTTACTTATGATAATTTTAACCCATTTCAATATTCAGGAAGTTTAGTATCTCAACAAGAAATGGTTTGTTATGAAGTAGAACTTGTAAATTTAATTTTACCAAATAATATTTTAAAAATAGGTTTAGGTGGTTTAGCTGCATTTTACCCTTATTTTTATGTAGAATTATCCAACGTTTCATCTCCAAATGGTCATCTTAGAAATTTAATTTATTCTAATGTACCAACTGCATCTAAAGCAACTTTTAGAGTTCCAATCGATGATACTATTTCTCCTCTAATTTCTACATTTTTAAAAGTTGATGGAGATGGAATGGTTCAAATAATAAAATTTAAACCTAACGATAATTTATATTTTAGAGTTTATTTATATGATGGACAAAATTTCCAAACTATTATTAAAGAAAAATATTCACCATCTCCACCTGAACCATTAGGTCAAATAAGTTGTTTATTCAGTATTAGAAGAATCTAAAATTAATTCTTAAAGTAAAATTTGAGATAAATTTATAACTAAATAGTTATAAATTTTATTTTCCTTTTTTTTTTATTAAAAATCTTCAGCATCAAAATTCCAAGAATTTTCATTCACAGCCTTAGCGACACTTGAATGCTGGTATTCAGATACAGTTTGCTCAAAAAAGTTTGTCTTACCATCTAAACACATGGTTTTCATAAAATCAAATGGATTTTCTGTATTATAAATTTTTTCAAATCCTAACTGTATCAAAAGTCTATCTGCAACATATTTAATATATTCTCTCATTAAAACTGAATTCATACCTATTAATCTACATGGAAGAGAATCACAAATAAATTCTTCTTCTATATTAACAGCTTCTCTAATTATTTCTTCAACTCTTTCTTGAGAAACTTTATTTAATAAATGTTCATACATAAGAACTGCAAAATCTGTATGAAGTCCTTCATCTCTAGAAATTAATTCATTACTTTTTCCTAAAGCTTTTGTCATTTTATTTCTACTTTTTAACCAAAAAATTGCACAAAAACTACCACTAAAAAATATTCCTTCAACAATAGCAAATGCAATAACTCTTTCTTCAAAAGGTCTATTGGAATTGAGCCATTTTAATGCCCAATCAGCTTTTCTTTTTACACATGGAATTGTATCTATAGCATTAAATAATTCCTCTTTTCTTTTTGGATCTTTAACAAAAGTTTCTATCAATAAAGAATATACCATTCCATGTTCATTTTCAATAAAACTTTGAAATGCATAAAAATTACGAGGTTCTGATGCTTTTACCTCTCTACAAAAATTTGTAATTAAATTTTCTAAAACTATACCATCAGAACCAGCAAAAAAAGCGAGAATATGTTCTATAAAATATTTTTCATTATAAGACAATGTATTCCAATCATTAAGATCATCTGTATAAGGAATTTCTTGTGCTGTCCAAAACATTGCTTTATGATTTTCATATGCATCTTGTAATTTCTTAAATTTGATTGGTAATTGAGTAAAACGTGTATTATCTTCAGTTAATAATGGTTCAATAAATCTTGTCATCCTTCTTTTTTTTTTAGAAAATATTTTTTAAAATCATTTTTATTTTTGCTTACTTATATTTATTACAATATCATCTATTATATTATTAATATAAATTTCAACTTCTTCTTTAATTTTTTCCAGATTATTTTCATTAACTTCTTCTTTAACTTCTTCTTCTTTAACTTCTTCTTCTTTAACTTCTTCTTCTTTAACTTCTTCTTCTTTAACTTCTTCTTCTTTAACTTCTTCTTCTTTAACTTCTTCTTCTTTAACTTCTTTAAATTTTTGTTTAATACTTTCTACTATATTTTTATTTTCAAATAATTGTATTTTAATTGTTATTAAATTATCTTTTATTTCTTCCATATTATCTTTTAATTCTTCTATTTTATTCTCATTTTCAAGATATGAAATATCCTCATTATTTTCCTGAATAGTATATAATAATGGGGGTTTTTCTTTTTTATTTTTATTAAAAAATTTTTTTATATATTTTAATATATTCATTTTATTAATATGAAATATATTTAATTTAAATATTTGGAAAAAAATATTAAATATAATTAAAAATGAGTAATTTTTGTATAGAAGATGAAGAACCTGATTTTTTTACGACATATAATAGAAATATTAAAAAACCTCAATATAATGAAAATAATACTCATAAAAATATCGAGTATAATACTAATATTTATAAAAATAATGAAAATAATGAAAATAATGAAAATAATGAAAATAAAAATAATGAAAATAATGAAAATAATATATATGAAAGAAATATTAATGATTTAAATTTTGGAATATGGTCTACGAATTATGATAATAGATTAACAAATAATATTAATGATTTTAATATTGAAGAATCATTTAAAGTAATAAATAATCTTAAACTAAAATCTTTTACTTATAATAAAAAATATGTAAAAGATAATAATAAATATGTTGGATTAGTAGCACAAGATATTGAAAAAATTTTACCAGAATCAATTAAAACACAAAGAAAACATATAAATAATATATTAATAAAAGATTTTAAATTAGTTGATATAGATCAAATAGTTAAACATCTAGTAGGAAGTGTACAATTTTTAACTAATAAAATAGAATATTTAGAAAATGTTTTAGAAAACATACAAGAAAAAAATAAAGAAAATATCAATCATGAAGAAGAACTTCGAGAAGATTATTTAAAAAATGAAATAGATTTATGTAATTATAGTTCAGAAGATGAAATAATAAAAATAAAAGGTCCATCACATGCAAAAAAAATATTAGAAAGTAAAAATAAAATTAAAAAATCATTTTCAAAAAAGGAAAATTCTGTGAAATTTAATCCAAAAAAATCTGTAAGACAACTTAAAAAATCTATAAATGAAAAAATTAAAAAATCTTTAAAAAAATCAAAAAATATAAATGAAAAGAAGAAGGAAAAACAAGAAAAGAGGGAAAATAAAGAAAAACAAGAAAAAAAGGAAAAAACAGGTAATAATCAATTGATTCAATATACTAAACCTAAAATGGAAATGATAAAAATTACAGATGATGAAATAATATCTATAGATATAGATAATTTAAATAAAAATTATAATGATGAATTAATTAAAAATAAAAATTTTGATGAAAATAAATGTGAATATATTTATATAAAAGGTAAAAATGCAGGTAATAGATGTTCTAAAAAATTAAATGATAAGAATCAAAAATATTGTAGTATACATAAAAAAAATATTTAAACTTTAATTAAAATATAATTAAAGTTAATTAAATAATTTATCCTGTTCATCTTTACTTAATAATAAATAATTATAACCTAAAATTTCCTTAGTATTATCAATATGTTTTTTTAAAAATTCAGGATTTACTTTATATAGTTTTTTAAATGTCTCCCAATCATTATTAATATCTGCTTTTTCTAAAGCAATATGTAGACTACAATTTTTATACTTATTATCAATATCTAAATTAAAATGTTTATATCTATTTTCATTAATATTATTTAATAAATCGAACATTCCTAATATTTAGGCAATTAAAATAATAAATTTCATTTTTATTTTTTAGATTTAAATAAAACTAATTATTATAATAAAAATGTCTTCACATTATGATGTATTAAAAATATCTAAAACTGCAACAGATAATGAAATTAAACAGGCTTATAGAAATTTAGCAAAACTGCATCATCCAGATAAAGGAGGTGATAAAGAAATGTTTCAAAAAATTCAAGAAGCATATGACATATTATCTGATCCTAAAAAAAGACATGAATATGATAATCCAAATACTTTTGAAAATATTTTTGAAAATATGGATCCATTTGGAGGAGGATTTCCATTCAATTTTTTCAATAAAAATACAAAAGTCAAAAAAAATAACACTTATTATTTATTACAAATTAGACTTGATGATGTATTTAAAGGTATAAAGAAAACTTTTAATTTAAAAAGAAGTTTTGAGTGTAAAACATGTAAAATTAATTGTACAGAATGTGGAGGAAAAGGTCAAATAACTAAAAAAGTACAATTTGGAAATCTAATTCAAATAATGAATAGTGTATGCAATAGATGTAATGGTAAAGGTAAAGTAAAAAATAATAATACATGTAATAACTGTTTAAATAAAGGTTTTACATACGAAGAAAAAAAAGTAGAATTAAATATACCAAAAGGAGTAGAAAATGGCAAAGAATATGTCTTTAAAGATTGGGGAGAACAATCAAATAATCCAAATGAAATTTCTGGAGATTTTGTCATAAAAATTAATATAGAAGATCATAAAATATTTAATAGAAATGGTCTAAATTTATATATAACTGAAAATATAACCTTTGTAGAATCAGTAACAGGAAAAATAGTAAAAATATTATATTTTGGAGAAGAATTATTATTAGAAACTCATTTATTAGGTATTATTAATCCAAATAAAGAATACATAATTCCTAATAAAGGTTTAGAAGATATATATGGGAAAAAAGGGAATTTACATATTAGATTTAACATAACTTATCCAGATAAAAAGCTTACTGTAGAAGAAATTTCTAGTTTAAATAAAATATTTAAAACAATAAAATTATAATATATTAATTATAATAAATGTTAGATTATTTAATTATTATATTACCATCAATTATAGGATTTGGTTCATCTATGTTATGTAATGTTCAAACTAATGCAGGAAGTACAGTATCTTTTAGACCACCACCATTTATTTTTTCAATAGTATGGCCAATTTTATATTTATTATTAGGATTATCATGGTACTATTCTAGAAAAATAAATAAAGAACTTGCAGACATATTTTATATAATTCTAAATTTAAGTTTAGTATCATGGATTTTTGTATATTCATGTAGAAATAATAAAAAATATGGTATATATGTTTTATTAATATCATTTATATTTGCAATGTGTTGTTATACATTAGGAGATATTAAAAGTAAATTAATGATTGTTCCATTAATTGGATGGATTTTATTTGCAACATTATTAAATATATTTGAAGTACAAAATATTAGTAGTCAACATCTTCTTTAATAATTTCTTTGAGATATAATAAATGATTAGTAATTTTTATATTAGATCTAATAACATCATTATTCTCAAGTATTTCTTTCTCTATATCTTCTGATGTATTATCAATTATAAATTCTAGATCTTTTATATGCGGACTAAAATATTTTAAAATATCTGTTACATTATTTTCGTATTTTTTACTTTCTAAAAAAGTTTCTATAATAGAAAGTAATTCATATTTATATACATTATTTCTCATTTATATATTAAAATTTAATATATAAATTTATAAATTATAATCAATTTTAAAAATAATTATATTATATATAAATGTCCAATCAAAATGAATATTCAGATTTAGATGTTGAAAGTATTAGTTCTATAGAATCCATGGTTTCTGAAAATTCTATAGATGTTAGTTTTGAATGTCCTAAATGTGGTTATGAATATGATAATTTCAATGATAGTAATTATCAACCATGTATAGAGTGTGTAAATAATTATTGTAAAAATTGTGCATATTTTTGTGATAAATGTAAAAGAGAAATTTGTTTTAGATGTTCTTATTATATGGAATGTTGCGAAGAAAATATATGTGTATCATGTAATTGGTTATGCGAAGAATGTTATGAATATAAATGTACAAATTGTATTTCAAGAAAATACTGTATACATTGTGAAATGTATTTTTGCAAAGATCATATGTCAAAAGAACATAAAATAGATTTATGTAATGAGTGTTGTGATGAATTTTGTTATTTTTGTTCAGAATTAACGTATGAAAATCCATGTAGTGATTGTTTCGAAAAAATAGATAAAATAATAGATAATTTTCAATTACCAATCGAATTAAATAAATATATTTTATCTTTTCTATTTTACGACCAATCTATTATAATAGATTCTTCTTCAGAATAAATTTTACAATCATCAAAAATATTAATAAAATCTTTTTTAATTTCATCTATAAATGGTAATAAATTTTTGTCAACTTTGACTATATAATATTTATCTCCTTTCTTTGCATTCATTATAATATAAATAAAATTTTTTTCAATAAAAGAATCAATCTTTAATTTTAACTCTGATTTATATATTTGTTTTAAAAAGTCCTTCATTTTTATATTATGAAATATAAAAATATTTTAAACTTATTTTCACCTTATGCAGAACATGCTACACATCCTTCCTCATCTTCGACCTTCTTAAATTCTTTTTCTTTCTTTGCATCAAAACCAAATCTTTGAGAACCTAATGCAGGTTTAGAACGAATATAATAGGAACCTGTTTTTAATCCATTTTTCCATCCGATAAAATGTGCAGATGATAAAGTTTTAAAATTTGGTTGTTCAAAAAATAAATTTAGACTTTGAGATTGACAAATAAAAGGTCCTCTTTGTGCACTCATAAGAATTAAATTCTTTTGCGAAACTTCCCAAACAGTTTTATAAACATCTTTTAAAAATTTTGGTAAAGATTTAATATTTCTAACACTTCCTTTATCATAAATTATTCTATCTTTAGTATCTTCATTCCATAAATCTAAAGTTACTAAATCTTCCATCAAATATTTATTAACTACGGTAAATTCTCCTGCTAAAGTTCTTCTTGTATAAATATTAGAAGTGAAAGGTTCAAAACATTCATTAGATCCCATAATTTGTGATGTACTAGCAGTAGGCATTAATGCTACAAGAAGACTATTTCTAGCTCCATACTTAAGTAATTTATCTCTTAATTCTTTCCAATTCCATAAGTCTGATAAATCTTCATCTTTAATACCCCATAATTGATATTGAAATAATCCTTCAGATAATGGAGATTCTAAATAAGTTGAATAAAATCCATCATTTTGAGCTAAATCAATTGAAGATTCCATTGCTCCATAATAAATTGTTTCAAATAACTTTTTATTAATATCCATTGACTCTTCGCTATCAAATGGAAGTCTTAATTTAATAAATAAGTCAGCTAAACCTTGAACTCCTATACCAATTGGTCTATTTTTCATATTAGATACTCTTGTTTTTTCAATTGGATAATAATTTTTATCTATAATTTTGTTCAAATTAATTGTTAAATCATAAGCCAAGTTTTTGAGTTTTTTATAATTAATTTTTGGTTTTAAGAATTTCCAACAATCATCATAACCACCTATATGTATAACATAATCTCCTTTAGTCACAAATAATTGTGGCACTGTTTCAAATGGTTTAACTGTATTAAAAGTAGGTTCTGATTTAATTCTTAACATTTCTGCTTCATCTGAACCAATTTCTGTATACGTAAATCCAATCTTTTTAAGTAAAGATTTTAATAATTTACAATATGTGCAATCAGAATTTGTAAAAATTTTAATTTCATTATTATTAAATTTATTAAACAAATCTTTTTCTTCTTTAGTAAGTAAATTTGTCCATTTAATATGACTTGGAGAAAATTCTTTAATATTTGGATATTCTAAAATATTTTGAAGACAAATTGACGCTAAATTACATACGGCTGTTTCTTCCTTGTTTGATACTTCAACAATTTCAGCACAGAGGTTGCTTGATTTAATGGTTCCAATATTTTTTTGATTACTCTTTTTATTTGCAGCATCCTTATATAACATATAAGGTGTGCCTGTTTCTACTTGTGAACTAATAATTGCTTCCCATAAATCACGTGCTTTTATTTGTTTATTATATCTTTTTTCTTCAACATATTTTTTATATAAATTATCAAATTCTTCTCCATAAACATCTGATAATCCTGGACATTTATCAGGACACATAAGATACCAATCTTCATTATTTTCTACACTTTTCATAAAAAGATCAGGAATCCATAACGCATAAAATAAATCTCTTGCTCTTTCCTCTTCAGCTCCATGATTCTTTTTTGCATCCAGAAAAGTAAATATATCTGCATGCCATGGTTCAATATACATTGCAAAAGATCCATTTCTTTTACCTGATTGATTAATATACCGGGCTGTATCGTTATATACTTTTAACATTGGCATAATTCCATTTGTAGTTCCACCTGTTTTTCTAATATAGGAGCCATTTGCACGAATATTAGAAATATGCACACCTATACCTCCCGCCCATTTGGAAATTTTTGCACAATCTGTAATTGTTTCATATATACCTTCAACACTATCATCTGTCGCAGTTAAGTAACAACTACTAAGTTGTGGATAAGGTGTACCAGCATTAAATAATGTAGGTGTTGCATGTGTATAATTTTTTAAAGAAATATTATCATATGTTTTTTTAACATTTTCTAAATCATTCCCATGAATCCCAATTGCTACTCTCATAAATAAATGTTGAGGTCTTTCAATAACTTTTTTATCTACTTTTAATAGATATGCTTTTTCTAAAGTTTTAAAAGCAAAATAATCAAGTAAATAGTCTCTTTCCATATCAATAATTTCATTAATTTCATTTTGATATTTTTCAGCAATATCTAACACTTCTTCACTAACTAAAGGAGCTAAATTTCCTAATATATCTTTATTATTTCTTAAGTCTATAACAACTTCCAAGAAATTTTCTTTAGTATTTTTTTGATGATTACTAACAACAAGTCTTGATCCTATAGTTCCATAATTAATATTCTCTGTTACCATCGACATACATACTTGCGATGCTAAATTATCTAATTCGGTTGTAGTAATACCTGAAAATATTCTATTACAAATTTTTTCGTAATTAAAGTCGCATCAATATCATTAATATCAAATAATAATTTTTCTATTCTTCTGGTAATTTTATCAAATTTAACAGATTCTTTTTCACCGTTTCTTTTAATTACGAACATTTATTTAATAAATAAATTAAAAATTTAAAAAATCAATTTTAAATTTTTAAAATGGAAAAAATTGTATGCGTTTCTGGTTATTTTAATCCTTTACATTATGGACATTTAGAATATTTTGAAAAATCAAAAGAACTTGGAGATAAATTAATTGTAATTGTTAATAATGATAAACAATCTATATTAAAAAAAGGGAAATCATTTATGCCAGAAGATGAGAGATTAAAAATTATACGTAGTTTAAGAATTGTAGATATGGCAGTATTATCAATAGATGAAGATAGAACTGTTTGTAAAACTTTAGAATCTGTAAGACCTCATGTATTTACTAATGGCGGTGATCAATGTAATGAAATTATTCCAGAAAAAGATATTTGTGAAAAATTAGGTATTAAACTTGTTGATGGTATGGGTGATAAAATTCAATCATCTTCTTGGTTGTTAGAGAAGGCACAAACATAGTATATGTTTTCTTAAATAGTATAATAAATTATATTTTAAAAAAATTTTAAAATATATTAATATTATAAAGAAAATGAAAAGAAATATTTATGCGAATATAAAAACTTTTGGAGAAAGTGATAAGCCATTAGAAGTAGAAAATCCTTTATCCTATTGTTTAAATTGGACTGTTGATCAAACTTTTTTACATGGCGGAAATTCTTATATATATGGACAATACAGCCCTGAATGTCAATCATTTTTATCTGACTATTGTGCACAAAAATGGGATGCATTTTGTGAAATAGCATCTCATAATAATAATATTTCATATCCAAATGTTCTAGATCAGCATTTAAATGTTACTTCTGGTCTAACAGCTGGTGAAATATTAATTAAAAATGCAGCTGCTAGAAAATATTTAATTTCAATGAGTTCTAATTGTGTACAACAATTTCAAGCTTTTGATCCGACAGTTGCTAGTTCTCCAATGATATCTTATTGGGGTAATTCTGGTGATTGTACATCACCATGTGTTCCAAGATATGCTGTAAATCCTGCAGAAATAGATAATGATCCTATAATGAATAAACTTTTAGATAAACCATCTATTGCTTTAGACATTTTAGTAAATATTTATGAAACAATGTCTCAAATGGGAACTATAGTTCATTTAAAAGGTACTAAATTAGGAATGTTTTATGATTTATATAAAAGAAAATGTCAAGAAAGAGCAAATTATAATTATTAAATTATAAAAGTTTACTTTTATCATAAATAATTTTTTTTTTAAAACCATTTTCATCTATATAATTAATCATCGGCTTTGCGAATTTTACGTCATCTTTATCACAATATGAAGATCTAAAACTACACAAAGCTTTAAACATTTCTCTTGTTTGTTTTTTATAATAGTCATATGCTTTATATAAGATAATTATTACTATAATAAATATTAATATTATTATTATATACATTTTATTATATTTAAATATAATATTTAAATATAATTAACAAATACTAGAAGGAATCATCGCCATTCTTTTCTTAGCATCTTTAACATCCTGTAAATTGCAAATATTATCATAATAATTTTTTGCAATCTGATATTTATTTAAATCAATACCAACATATCCAGTCCATGATAATACAATATGTAAATAACTATCTGCAATTGTAAAATAATTTCCAAAAACATGTTTTTTATCGCTATTTAATAAGTTTTTCTCTAGATAATTCATTTTTCTATCAAAATTATTTAGTACAAATTCTCTAATATTTCCTATACATGCAGGATTGAATAATAATCCAATTGTAGCATGTAACTCAGATGCAATGAATGATAAAATTTGAGATAATTGATATCTTTCTGGTGTTTCAGAAGGTGGTGCTAAAATAACATAATTTTTATATGCTAAATTTGCAATATATTCTAAACATGCAATATTTTCATTTAAAATATCTCCATTATCTAAAACAATACAAGGAACATTTCCTTTCGGATTAATTGTATAAAAATCCTTTCCCGATTCTGTTTTATGTGTCATTAAATCAACTACCTCACAATCAAATTTTAATTTTGCTATAAAAGCCGATATAAATGAAGATGCACCACAAGAAGTAGGAGTATAATAAAGTTTAACCATTTTTATATATAAAAAATATCTTTTTAGATTTTAATTATTTTTAGATTTTATTATATTTATTATTTGCTGTTTATTTTCATTTTCTTTAATTTCCTTATCTTTTTCATAATAGAATCTTAAATTATTTTTATCTAAAGTTACGTCTAAGTTATTCTTTTTGCCACCCTCAATTGCCTTATACAATGCATCTTTTCCTTCTTTGTAATTTCCATTATAAAATGATATAATACCCATTAGGTTCCATCTTTTATAATCATATACTAATCTATCAACAAAAAGAATACAATCATTAGGATATTCTAGTTTACATGCTAAATTAATAAAAGTATATGCCATATCCCATTGTTTATTTTTATAATAATATTCAGTAATTCCTACTAAAGGTTCAGCTCTTTTAATACAATCATATGCTTTTAAAAACCAAGCCATAGATTCATACCATGAATGTTTTAAAGCAAAACTTATTATTCCACATTTATAAAATGAATAATATTTTTCCTCATTAAATCCCTCTAATTCTGTTCTTAATTTATAATAATAAAATGCATCTTCATATTTATTTAAACATAAACAAGTTTGAGCTAAATAAAAAATTGTTCTTGGATTATTTTTATCTTTTTTATATTCTTCTAAAAGTAATACTTCATCTCTAATAAATCTTTTTTGTGATTTATCATCATCTTGAGTTCTATCTTGATAAAGAACAATTTTATCATCTATTCTTGCAATATTATTTTTACCATCAACTTTCTCATTAAAACATTTAATAAATTCATGAACTGAACCTACATATCTCCATTTTTCACGTGATTTTATTACGCGTACATTATAATATTTATCTATAACTCCAGACCACCATTCCTGACATAACATAAATGCGGTATGTATTTTATTTTCTTCTAAAATTTTTCTTAACATTTCACCATTTCTTAATTCATCATTAGTATCAAGTAATAAAATATAATCTATATCCTTAAATGTCTCAGCAAAATCAATTGATTCATTTCTAGATACTTCAAAATTTATAAATTCACCTTGTTTTAACCTTAATGGTATTTTATTTTTTTGTGAAAATTTTTTACAAATTTCTATTGTATTATCAGTTGAACCAGTATCAAATATAACTAATGAATTTGCAAAATTTTTAATACTTTCTAAAGTAACATGTAATCTCTTTTTCTCATTTTTTACCATTATTAATACTGCAATATGTACCATTTTTATAAAATTATTTAAATATTTAAATAATTTTAAAACTTTATAGAAAATTTATTTTCTTCTTCAACTTTTTTATTTATCTTTATTTCTAGTACACCTAACTCATTCGTATAATTTATACTTTCTTTTTTTGTAATACTTAATGGAATTGTCACTTCTCTTATAAATTTACCATAATTTATCTCATTTTTTATTACATCTCCATTATTTTTATTAACTCTTTCACCTGAAATTTCTATTTTATTATTAAAAAAATTCAATTCAATAGAAGATGGTAATACCCCAGGTATATCAACAATAACATAAATATAATTTTTATCTTCAAATAAATCTACCATAGGTCTCCAATCACACTCTTCTTTATTTGAGTAATTAATAATAGTATTACAAATTTTTCCAATAATTGCAGTATTTGGATTTTTTTCTAATGCATAAATTCCATAAGAAATTAACTCTTGAATAGACATTTTATTATAAAAATATAATGTTTAAATTAACATTGAGAAAAGAAATTTATTCTATTATTTTTTACTTTTGTATTTATCTTATAATTTTTAACAAAATCTAATCCTAATAAAATAAATTTTGATAAATTTTTACTATTTGCATAATAAAGTTCCATTTTACCAGGTGTTGAATTAAATAAATTATTTTTTACAATATAATTAAATAGTTTATCGACTTTATTATTATATAAATTAATTGTATCGTATATTTCATCTACTCCATCAATTTCTCCGTAATCATAAAAATAGTCTTCTTCATTTTCTTTTTCTTCTTTTTCTTCTTCATAATCATCATCTTCATCTTCTCCTTTATAATCAATTTCATCTTCTTCTTCCATGTCTTCTTCTGGTATAACATCAACTTCAGATTCTTTTTCCTCTTCATCTACAAAAATTTCTTCAGGAGGTAAAACTTGGTCCTCAAATTTATTTTCAATATCTCTATCAATATCATCATCTTTAACTAAGGGGCCTCTTGTATCAATTTTTTCTTTAACTGGTATATATAATTTTTTTGATGTTATATCAATCTTATTAAAATTAATATTTAATAATATCGCTACAGCTAGTTCTACCTCATCTTTACCTATATTATTATTTTGTTTTAAAAATATTTTAGTTATTATTCCATCTGCTTTAATAACTGATTTAACAGTAGAACTCAAATTTAATATTTCTTTGTTATATTTTTCTATACCTGATAATATATTAATAATAGCAGAAATAATACAATTATCTTTTCTTAGATCCAATATTTTCATATCATTATTTTGCAAAGAAACAATATCCTGTATTTTCATTATAAAATTTCTAATATTAGTTAATGATGGATTTTCTAAAGATTTCATAATAAAATATAACATTGAAATTATGCGTGACCATAATATAGATATAATACCTGATGAATTTTTAGAAGATTTAACACTTTCTAATACAATATTTATAAAAAATAATGGTATATCTAATGTGATCTTATCTTCAGATGATACTCCTATACATTGAGGATATATACTATTCAAAACAATATGGATGTAATCATAACTAAATGTTATATCATCTCCGTCTGATGTTTTTTTAGTATATAATCTACAATTTCTTGCAGTATTTATAAAATCTTTTATTCTCATTCTAACCCATTCATTTATAAAATTATCAGTTTCCATTATCTCTATTAAAGTATTTTCTTTTACTATATTAAATTCATCTTCAGTATGTAATTTAAAATATTTATCTCTTAATGACATCAAATACTTTCCAATAAAATTTTCTCCATTACCATTACCTATACCTAATACATAATCATTTCTATCTGTCCATACTATTAATTTATTTTCAGTTTTAAGTAAAATATTCTGTAAATTTAAATTTTCAAATTTTTTATCTAAAGCTACTTGCGCAAAATATCTTAACTTCATTCCTTTATCATTCAAACTTAGCATACTAAATTTTTTATAAATTTCTTTATAATCAAGCCAATTTTGTGGAATAATACTATTCCAATCTTTTTTGTCTAAATTTTTTAAAATATATTTTTGTGCCTCTTTTAGATTCTCTATATTTGATATTGTTGCAAATAAATTGGCTGTTATATAATGACTAACAGTTGGATAAAATAATCCATTTATTTTTAACATTCCAGTATAATATACTGGAGAAAGTACTTGAAATGAATTTTCTTTTATAAGGTCTAAATCTGAAATATAATTAGGGCTTGGTGAACCTGTATAAATTTTTATATCTTTTGTTATTTTCTTTGGTTCTTCTGGAATATCTGGTATTTTAAAAGTTTGAGAAAAATTATATTCTTCATTTGATATTATTTTTAAATTTAATTTGTTAATTTGATCTAAAATTTCTTTAGGTAATTTTTTATTTTCATATAAAACAAAAATTCTTCTTTTCAAGTTATCATAATCTTGTGCAGATAGTCTAGATAATTCATCTTTTTTAGCTTGATTATATTTTTCTCTTGGTAATTCTGGATACTTTTTACTTATTACACTATCTATATAAATATCAAAAATATTATTCATTAATCTAGTGTCATATAATGATTTTAGATCTTTTAAACGTTCTTTTCTTATATAAAATATTATTAGTGTAGGATCATTTATAGATGCTTTTAATAATTTTTTTAATTCAGGTTGAGTTTTTATGGTATTCTCAAAATTTTCTCTGCTTGTTAAAGAATTTAATAATTCTACGACTGATGATGCTTTCCCACGGAATAAAGTATAATATTTATTAATTAATTCATCTAAATTATTATAATTCTTATCAAAACTCATAACATTTTTTAAAAATGCAGATAGATCATTATAAATAAATGTTTCATTATTAAGTATAAAATATAATACATATGCTTTATATAAATTATTTGCTTCTGTCATATCTTTACTTCTAATTTCTTCTCTTATTTGCACTAAATATTTTCCTAATATGTTATTACCTTTACCATCTACTCCTACTCCTAATAAATTATTTTCAGATTCATATAAAATATTACCATTACCTGTATTAAGTAGAATTTTTTGCACATCAGGATTTTCAAATTTAACTAAAAGTCCAGTATATAAAGACTTTACTACTATATCTGATATTGATATATTTGAATATCTTACATATGCATCATATATATCTTTTACAGGAGTATTTTTTACAATATCTCTATATTTAGTATTATCAATCATATTAGTATATATAAATTGAGTAACTGTATTCCAAACTTCGTATTGATTACTATCTTTTTTATGTAAAGACATAACATGTTTATAATTATTACTTAATGGTCCATATGGCATAATATTTGGATTAAATAATTCAATTGCTGACATTTTTTATTTATTTACATATTTTTTTTAAAATAAAAAATATACTTTTTAATAAAAATGTTTAAAGATTATTCTTTTCTAAACATATTAAATGAGTATAAAAAGAATCATTATATAATTGAAGCTTATCTAAATAATAAAACAGTAGAAATGAAAGATGATAATGATAAACTAATAATGGACATGCCAATTCCTATATTTTTAACAGTACTTGTATTTTCATTTGGTGTTTGGATTTTTGCGTTATATGTTTTAATTAAATATTGGAAAAAGTTACCACAATGGGCACAAGTTTTTGGAATTTTAGGTTTAATTACAGGTTTTGGTCCTGTGTTAACAATTTTAGTTGTGTTTATTGGAAAAGAAAAATAAATTTTATATATAATTTTATATAAAATTATTGAATATTAATTTTTGTTCTATTAGAAATATTTGTTTTTATTTTAGGTAAAGTCATATTTAAAACACCATTAATATATGATGCATTTATTAAATCTTTATCTGCATTTGATGGTAAAAGGATACTTCTGCTTAGTTTTCCATAACTTCTTTCAAATTTATGAAATCTGTTATTATTATCCTCTTTTTCATAATTTCTCTCAGCTGAAATTACTAAATTATTACCATCTAATGAAATATCAATGTCAGATTTATTTACTCCTGGAATATCCACATTTATAACATACTCATGTTCATTCTCTTTTAAATCCATTCTCATATGAGAATAATTATTCATGATTGTATTCCTTCTAAATGGAAGACTATAATCAAAAAGGAGATTATCTAGTGAGTCTATATCGCTAAGAATACTGTTAAACCGTGTCAATGCCATTTTTATTACATAAATTAAATCTTTAAATCATAATTTAAAAATATACAAATTATATAATAAATATAAATGAAAGCTCTAATTACATATATTAAATATCCACCACTTACAAAATATTTTTATTCTTACATTAATTTGCAAGTTATAAATAGAATAAAATACTGTAATATTTGGATTAGAAAAAATTTTTAGAATATTTAAAATGTTTTATTTTAATAAATATGAATAATCATAAATATATTAAAAATAATTACAATAATAACAGAAATAAAAATGATAATTTAAGTTATCCATGTACATTAGGATTTTTTGATACAAGTTTTCAAAGTCATTGTGTTAAACAAATTAACGATTATTTAAATAAAATAGAACCAGCTGAAAAAACAAGAAAATTAACAACCTTAGTAAGTAGATATCATCATAATAATTTAAAGTTATAAAAAATAAATATAAAATGGAAAAACCTTGGAATAATGTAAATAAAAATGATTATAAATGGTTTAGATCATCAAATCATCATTATCTTAATATTTTAAATGTAAATACAAAAAATATAGATGCTTTTATAATTGTACAGGATTGTAATATGGCAGGAGAATATTATAGAATAGTTTTTTGGATTGATAATGAAAGATTCTTTGATACTACAAGAAAAGAAAAATGGTTTTTTGATTCACCAATGGAAAATTTAGAATTAAATAATATTATAACAGATAAAAGAACAAATACTAAATATATAGTAACTTTTTCAGAAAAATTTTATAAAATATTGGAAAAAATTTAAATATTTAATACATAATTTTTGTATTAAATAGTTGTCATAGCTGCTAGTTCTTTCTTAAATTCTGTATTATCATCTTGTAAAGAACTTATTGCTTCAGTTTTGTCTAATATTAATTCAAGTTTATCTACATTTGTTTTACCATTTTCATCTACACACCACTCATTTGCTAAATTATATGCTTTTGTTTTTATTCCACTTTCAACAAGTAAATTTGTTAATTTCTTTGCATCAACATCTTTTTGAATATTTCCATTTTCATCTTTGAATTTATATACATATCTACTAGGATCTGAACATATATATTTTAAATTTCCATTATCATCTTTAATTATATTTTCTAAAGCAAATTTTGCACAACCTTTTTGACCTGAAAAAATATATTCTAAATTATAATTATTATCTATTACATTTTTAATTTGTTCAGTATCTGTTAAATTTAGAGAATTAATTAAATTTAATGTTTTATTATTATTATTAGTAATATTTTTTGGTTGTTTAGCTATCTCTTGTATATTTTTATGATCACTCTCAAGTATGTTACAAATGCTTTTTAATTTTATTATTTCTTCTTTATATTTGGTATTCTCATTCAATATATTTTTAATTATATTATCTTTTTCATTTATATTATCTTTTACAAATTCATTTATTTTTAAAAGGTCCTTCATACATATATTTTTTAAATGATATAATAAATTATTCTTTTCGGTTAATTCTTTTGAACACATATTACATTTAAAAACATTACGATTTTCAGTTATAATTCCTAAAGAATTTTGTATTTTAATACAATATTTTGCTCTTTTTTTATGTAAATTTAATGATGAAGAGTTAGAAAAATTAGTTCCACAATATTCACAATTCATTTTATAAACTATATCACACCTTTAAATGAAGATTTCAAAAAATTCAATAAAATATTATAAATTTTATAATTTTTTATTTTTTTTTAAAGTGTATTTCAATATTAAAAAATTAAAAATCATAAAATTTCAAAATTTTCATTTTTGAATCATAAAATTTCATAAAAAATCGCAAAATTTTATTGACATTTTCTTAATTTTAAAGTCAAAACAGTTTAAATTTTTTATATTATACAAATATTTGTTTGATATAACCTATAACGCCTTATTTTATAAAATTTTTTATCATATAATGTCAATTTATATTTTAAAATTATTACGAATCATAAAATTTCTTCTCACACACAAAAAATGTGTGTGGAAAAAAATATTTTCCAAAAAGTTTTTTTAAAAATAATTTTGAAAAAAAACTTTTTGGAAAATATTTTAAAAATAAAATAAAAAAAAGAAATTCAAAATTATATTTTAAAAATCTTCTTTCAATAATTTTCGGAAATTCTATTTTTTTGTAAATTTTAAGAAAAAAAACATCTGAAAAAAAAATCATTTGACATAAACAAACGTAAAAAAGATCTGAAATTGAATTTAAACTCGAACTACTTTATTCATTAAATTTTATAAGACTTTTATAAAATTTAAAAGTGATTTATTTTTGGTATAAAAAATATTATAATAACACTAATAGAAAATTATTATGATAAATAAAATGGGTTATAAATTTTCATAAAATTCTACTGCGTCTGGATGTGCAAATACTTTATCAAAATCTAAATTTTTTATACTTAATCCCTCGAGTGTTCTAACACGAGATAATGCTACATATGCTTGACCATATTCAAAAATATTTTCCAAATCAATTTCTGCATAATCTAAAGTTACTCCTTGTGTTTTATGAACTGTACAAGCAAATGCTAATTTTAAGGGAATCTGAGTAATAGTCATCAATAACTCTCCATTATCTTCTATTTTCCATACTTGATGTTCAATTATTCTTTGTTCTCCATTTAAAAATCTAACTACTGGCAAATCTTCTTGAAAATCTACAACTACTCCTCTTGAACCATTTGCTAATTTACATTCTAAATCAATATTATATAATAACATAACTTGTGCACCTATACATAATTCTAATAATTCTGGAGCAATACAAACCTTTTTAACTTTATCTTTAACAAATTTCATATTTTTTTTTAATACTTGATATTCTAATTCATATTGATAAAATTCTAATTCCGGGTTTTTTTTAACAAGTTTATTTAATTCTTTATTATTTTCATAATCAACATCTCTATTTAATGAATAAATTTTTGTTGGTAAAATTCCATTTTTATTCTCTAATTTATAATTTATTCTAGAACTTAAAATTTCTTTTGTTCTTGATGTTAATTTACCAACTCTTAATTCATTTAAACATTCCTGGAAAATTTCATCATCTTGTCTATAAATATCTTGTAAATAAATAACTTTATTAATACATTTTTCCCAAGATTTTGATTGAAAACAAAATTTTTCAGAAGCCACACAGGGTAATTGGAGGAAATCCCCTGTTAATACTAATTGTATTCCTCCGAAAGGAAAATCATTCTTTTTTATTAATCTTGCTAAATGTTCTAATTTATCAAATAAAATAGGAGATAACATAGAAACTTCATCGATTACAAGAATATTTAAATCTCTCCATCTTTTATACATTCTATCATTATTAACAATGGTCATATATAATGTTTCTACTGGATCTTTTCCTAAACCAATTCCTAGATACGAATGTAATGTAGAACCACCAATAATAATTGCAGAAATACCGGTTGTAGATGTTAATCCAATATTTTTAAGATTTTTATATTGTTTATAAAATAATTTTATTGAAACAGTTTTTCCAACACCTGCTGGTCCTGTCAATAAAATATTTTCTCCTTTCAAAATACATTCATATGCATATTTTTGTTTATCAGATAAATTTCCTATATTTATATCTTTCATTGTTGACATTTTTAATAATATTATTATTATTTTCAATAATATTATCAATTTTATTTTTTATAATTTTTTTTTAATAATCTTTTTAAAGGTTTAATTTCTTCTTCCTCATTAATTTCATCTATATTTCCATAATTTATCTCGTCTTTTAATCTAAAATTTATATTAATATCCTGAAATCTATCTTTTGAATATCCTAATTTTAATAATTGATTTATTCTAAAATCTAATAATAAATCACCCTCTTTTTCCATTCTTTTTACAGGTATTTTCATATATTTATCATCTTTATTATTTGGATGTAATATAACTAAAAACATTTCTTTAATTTTTTCATTATAAAATTTTTCTAAAATAACTCTATATAAATTTAGTTGTAATGAGTAATGATAAAAATTACAATCTAAAATATTTTGAAATGGAAATTTTCCTTTTTTATTTCCAAAAGATTCAAATTTAATTTCCTTTGATCTTTTCCAATCTCCTAAAGTTAAAGTTCCATCATCATTTCTAAATACTGCATCAATTGAACCTGTAATTCTCAATTGTTCACTAAATATCATCCATTCTGTTCTATACATTTCTAAATCTTCGTGATCTTCATAAAATTGTAAAAATTGCTCCATTTCTGGCGATTCAATCTCAATTTCAATATCATTATAAAAATATTCTATTAACGCATGCATTTTTGTACCTGCTTCTGATGCTTCTATTCTATTTTTTTCCCATAAATTTTTAATTTCATCATAAGACATTTTATAATATTTATAATTTTTATCATACTTATGTTCAAATTTATTTAAAATATTTTTAATAATTGTTTCTTCATCAAATTCATCAAAAAAATCGTGTATATAGGTTGTTGCTGATATTAAATCAGTATCATCATCATCAATCCAATATTTATGTCCTTCTTCTTGAAATTTGATTCTATCATCAAATGGATGTTTATTTTTTACACATAATAAATTTTTATTTACATTAGAATCTTGAGTTCTTAAAGTCATAAAAATATTTAATTATTTTAAAATTAATTTTCATTTTAAATTTTTAGATCTCTTTTTTTTACTATTAAATACAAATATTATAAAAATAATTGAAATAATTACAATTATAAATATAAAAATGTAAATAAAATAATTTTTTTTATCTTTATTAAAATCTAAAGTAAAATTTTCCCTTTTACCATTCAAATTCAAATCATCAAAAATAATTCTATCATCTAAAATACCTCTTGGTAAATTAATACATGTTTTTCTTTGTTTTTTATAAGATCCTTCAATATTAGAACCAAATACTTCTAACTGAATAAATAAAGGTTTATAAGTATATGCATTTATTTTCTTATTTTTTATTAAAACTGAAAGTATATAGTCTGTTGTATGATCTTTAATTTGATAATATTTATCATAATTTATAAAATTTTCTATAATTTTTAATCGTGATTCTAAACTAGGATAGTATATTGCAGCTGTACATAATGGAGCATTTAATTTTGTAAATTTATTTTCAACAAAATCATTGCAAAGTTCATTAGAAAATTCTAAATATATCATATCTGCATCTGAAGGACACTCATCTACTATTTTTTGTAACATTTTTTTAGTATTTTTTATACTATAAACTGGAACTATGTCATCCTCAAATATAAACATATTATTTACTTCTTCATTTAATAAAATATTTAAATATGTATAAGTATGAGAATTTTGATATTTATTTGATCTTTCTAACTTTTTATTTAATAGTTTTTTTAAATTTTTAGTAGTTTCATTGCCTGCTTCAAATGGTTCTTTAACTGTAATATCATCAAATTTTAATTCACTTTTTATTAAATGCATTATGTGTTCTAATCTTTCAACTTTTTCTTTTTGATTTATAATAAAACAAGGTGTATCATAATATAACATTTTTTATTTATATAAATAAATAAAAATTTAAATATTTTTTGCTTCTTCATATGCAAATTTATCAACAATTTCATTATACTTATTGCCATTATGAGCCTTAACCCATTCAAACATAATATTTTTTCCCTTAATTTCATTATCAAATTTTTCCCATAAATCTAAATTTTTATTTCTTTTCCATTTTCTTGTAGCACAATTAATAGTCAATTGACTATCTGAATATATTTTATAATCTTTACTTTTATCTACTATAAATTTAATAGCTTCAATAACAGCCGTTAACTCCATTCTATTATTTGTAGTTGATTTTTCTCCATTACTTTTAGAAAAAATAGTTCCATCTTCTTCTATAAAAATAAATGCCCAACCTCCAGGACCATTTGGATTTTTTAAACAACTTCCATCTGTATATATTTCTAACATTTAATGTTAAAAATATTATTTTAAATTAAATTTTCAATTTATAAATTGTTTAATAAAATCATCTTTTTGTAATATTTCTACATTATTTTTCTTTGCATCCTTTATTTTTCCTGAATCGTCTTCTATATCTTTTACTATTAAAAAATTAGTATTTTTACTTACTGATGTTGTAACTTTTCCACCTTTTTCACAAATTTCTTTTTCAAGTTCTTTATCTCTAAAACCACTAAAACATATTTTTTTATCTTTTAATAATGAATTTTCCAAAGTTTTTTCTTTTTCTATATTTTTAACCATTTCTATTTTCCAACGAATATAAGGAGTTACATCTTTTAAGAATTTATTTGCATTTTCTAAATTTTCATATATTTTATTTGCAGTTTTATCAGAAAATCCTTCAACATTTACTATTTTTTTAATAATTATTTCTTTATCAATAATATTATATTCTTCTAATATTTCTGGATAACCTTCAAATAATGCATTAATTTTTTTTACTCCTATTCCAAAACCTAAAACTCCAGATGCACCAATAAGTAAAGGAACTGTCATTTCACTCAACCCATTCCTAATATTTTCATATATTTTTGTTGCTAACTTATCTTCAATACCCTTAATTTTTAATAGATCCTCTTTTTTCATTTTAATAATATCTAAAAATGTTTTATATCCTTCATTATATATTTTTTCTACAGTCTTTTCAGAAACAAATTTAACATTTAATTTCTCAAATATCGATGTAATCATTTTTATATTCATTTCATCTGTTTCGGATATATTATTATTATCTATTAATACATCAACTTTACTTTCATTCCATTTAAAATTTTCTGGCATTTTTGGAAATTTTGAACTTTTAACCACTTCTACTATATAAGGTATAACATCTCCAGATCTTGTAATCTTTATAACAGAACCTTCTCCTATTTTGTTATCATATATAAACTTTCCATTAAATCCAGTTGTATAATTAATATTTACTCCATTTAAATGGACTGTTTTTACTTTTATTCTTGGTTTTAAAATTCCCCATTTAGATGTATTCCATTCAACATCTTCAACTTCAGTCTCAATAATATTATCTCCTATCAACATTTTAAAAGCAAATGCATATTTAGGATTACCGCTTATATTTCTTTCATATTCAGCATCAGGTTGAACAATAATTCCATCAATTTCGTAAATAGAATTATTTTTTGAATAAATTAACTCTTCTTCAAGATTTTCAATATCAATATTTTCATAAGTTCTATTATAAACTATTTCAAATCCTAATTCTTTTAAGATTTTTAATTGTTGAGATGGTTTTAATTTGTCTAAATTTCTATCAATAATTTCGTATGCTATAAAATCAACATCATTTAAACCATCTCTAAAAGATTTAGATCCAACAATTCCAGAAACCATATTTCTTGGATTAGCAAAAGAATCCTTATATTTTTTTTCAAAAATTTCTTTTTTTATTATTAATTCACCCCTTATAACAATATTTTCCTTTATATTTTTAGGTATATTTTTAAAATATTTACATAAATATGATATATTAGCTCCAACTAGTCCATCACCTCTTGTGTATAAAGAGATTTTCTCATTGTTGCATATTAATAAACAACTTATTCCATCTAATTTATCTTCTAAAATATATTTATCACATTTATTTTTCACAATCCATCTTTCTAAAGCTGATGGATTGTCATTTTTAATTTTATCAATTGAACCTAACCAATACGGTAATACAGTTCTATTCTCATCATCTCTTAATTTTGCACCAACATTTTCAACATAATTTTTATCTTTCTTAATAAGAATTTCTTTTAAAATATCATACTGTTCATCGCTTAATATAGTTTTTTCAGAATTATAATAAATATCATCACAATATTCTTTAAAAATTCTTAACTTTTCAATATCTAACTTATTAACATTTTTTTTAAATTTATCTATAGATAATAAAGAAATTTTTCTAATACCTTCTTCCATTTTGTAAATTTATAAAATAATTTTTTTATAAATTCATTTTTATATTTTTAAAAATTTACTCTCAAATATTTATTATTATTAATCGTACCTCCATTAACTCCCATAGATTCAATTCCACATTCATTAGTTCCACGTCTAATTTTAAATAAACCATTATCTCCCCATTTATTATTCCATGAATTCATTACTAACCAATAAGGGACATTATCTTCTACACCCCATCCAATAATTTTAACTGCATGTCCGCCTAACTGACTACCTGTAGTATATACATATACACCACTTTTATATGTTGGAAAATCTTCATAAACTGTAAACGCTGCAGATACTGGTCCATGTGCCAAAATATCTGCTTGGATATTTTCAACTCCTGATAAACTATAAGCATTATCAACTTTATGGATATCATTTGAATAAGAAATATCATAAGTTTTTTCAGAACATTGAGTTGGACAACTTTGAGCTTTTCCTGAAGGAGTTTTATCACATGCAAGATGTGTAGGATCATCTACATGATGTGCACATGATTCAACTTGGTAAGGTAAACAATCTCTACCCTTACCAATATCTTCATAATTACCACCTGTTACAATTCCTGTAGATTTAAAATAATTCCATGCCATTCCAGGTTGACCTCCATTACACCCTAACGAAAAACAATGTAGAAAATTACAACAATCTACAGTAGCTTGAGGAGATAAAAATTGTTGGAAATTACCATTTGTTGCAATACAAAGTCTATCATTAAATGCTTCTGTAGAAGCAAATGCCCAACATGATCCACAATTTCCTTGGTCTCTTGCAAATCCAATAGTATGGCAATCAGGCCATTGAGTTCTAGAATCAAATTCTTCAGGAATATTTAAAAATGTTGTATCATATGTTTTTTCAGGTAATTTATAGTCATCATTAATAAATGTACCACATAAAGAAGTAATATTTTCTTTTGAAAATCCTGTAAATCTAGGACTTTCATGTGCAGTCCAAAAATTTTGTTTTATATTAATATAATTTATCAAATTCTTTGTAATTAAAGGTTCTGCAAATGTTAAACCGATAAAATTAAGTAAGAGAAGAATTGTTTTCATTTTTTATTAAATGAAACTAGTTTTTAAATATTTTTATAAAAAAATATTTAAAAATTTTTTATATTTTTTAAATATAAAAATGCCCAAAATTACCTATATAATAATTGGTATAATACTAATTTTGATAGTTATCTATATTATTTACAAATTTGTTTTTACAAAACAAAATTTTAAAATTAGTAATGAAATGAATAATTATAAAATTCAAAGTAAAATTTCAAATAATTTAAATAAGTTGATAAAAGAAACTAGAAAAAAAATGAAACTTAATATATCTAAAAAATTAAAAAACCAAAATAATATGAGAGCATTAGCAAGTTTAAATTCTGTTAAATCTTATTCTGATGGGGTTATTAAAAGTTCTAGTGATTTACCTATTCAATTTATAAATGTTATAGGTGGTTCTTCTATAGGTAATGTTGTTAATCTACCTAAATGTAATATGTTAGAAACTAAAGATGTATTAGCCAAAGCAAAAAGTTATATATTTAAGGAATTTCTACCAGTTGGAGAAATTGATTCTTTTTCTGGTTTTAGAAACATGGTTAAAAGTAAATCTCCTGAGAATGAATTAATAATTAAAACTACGGCTGGAAATCGTATATTTTCTAAGCTAGATTATTATAGTAACACTCAGGATATAATTAAAGCAGTAGCTGACGAAATTTCTGTAACAGCAGGAGGTTCTTTTGGTAAATTATCAGTCAGTGCGAGTTTTAATTATTTAACCAAATCAGAATCTACTACAAAATCTAGATTTCAGGCTTCTAACCTATTAATGGAAAAAACTACAGGATATTTTAGATATGATCCTAAATTTTATTTTAAAGAAGAGTTTTATGATGAAGAATTTTTAGATCGTTTTATGGAATTAAAAAATTACGGAATGGATGAAATGGATGATAAGAAAAAAATTGATAATAAGTTTAAATTATTTGTTGATAGATATGGAACACATCTCATAGTAGACACAACAATAGGTAAAAAAGTTAGTTTATGGGATTCTATTCAAAGTGATAGTGAAGAGGAGAAAAATTTATTAGAAATAAAAGCATGTTTAAGTGTAAGTTATGGAGATTTTCAAACATGTGTAAAAAAATTAGTATGTAATGGAGAAAGTTATGAAAATTATGAAGATGATATAGATATAGATAAACATTTAAGAGATATAAAATGGCATGAACCACATAATTGGGATCCTATTCCTGTTCCAGGTACTGAAAATTTACCAAAAGATAGTGGAGGTGGAGATAGTAGTGGAGGTGGAGGTAGTAGTGGAGGTGGAGATAGTAGTGGAGGTGGAGGTAGTAGTGGAGGTGGAGATAGTAGTGGAGGTGGAGATAGTAGTGGAGGTGGAGATAGTAGTGGAGGTGGAGGTAGTAGTGGAGGTGGAGGTAGTAGTGGAGGTGGAGGTAGTAGTGGAGGTGGAGGTAGTAGTGGAGGTGGAGGTAGTAGCAATTGTAATTGGGTTGATTCTTGTCCATCTGGACAATTTTGTAGTGTACAAGATGAAAGAAAAACAGATGATACAACAGGTTTAGAGGGTGGACAATTAAAAGGTAAATGTGTAGATCCAAATGGTAAAGGATTTTCAGCGGGAATGGAAGTATGTGGATCTCATACTGCCTCAGATTATACAAAGGTGCAATCTCAAAAATATACTACTAACTTAATTGTAATCCCTGGAGATACAGAAGCTGCTGCAGAATTATCTGCAAGTAAACTAGATACTAACGCACCATCAAATAGTTTAAGTCCTCAATTAGTGGTTAAATTTTTATCAAGTACAGATAGATATGATGCTCCAATAAATCATGGAGTTATGTCATTGTGGGAAATAATATTGGGAATGTATAGTGGTGATATAAAACCAATACCATCAGGTAATTTTAAAATAGGAAAAATTCTTTCTGGATGTAAAAAAATAGTAAATCAAAATAAAAATGTTGAATATCTTCAAAATATTTTAGAAAAATTTAAAAATAAATTGAATCAAAATTATAAAACTATAATATGTTGTACTAATACAGATTTCATTACTGATTATTTAGAAGGAACAGGAGGAAAAAGAGTTAGTCTAGTAAGCTATCCTCCAGAAATAAACTTTATGGCAAAAATAGAGGAAGATTATTATATATATGATATTAACAAATTATTACCAAAAATTATTTTAACGGATCCTGAAGCTACAATAGAAGAATTTCCAAATGCACTAGTTAAGGGTAAAAAATTAATCATTAAGATTTCTAAAAACTTAGATAATATTAAAGTAAATCTTATAGATGATGAAAATAAAGATGGAAACAGTGAATTCGTTATATTAGAAACAAAAAAAATAGGTGATTCTTTTATAGATAATGGATATCTGAATTTTAAAATAACATTTATTGCTAAATGTGAAGATTATAGTATTGATTTACAAGGTATTGAATTTGCATTTAAAAATGTATTAAAAATTGATTTTTATAATAATGATGGTATAGAAAATTCTATAATAAAATTTAAACTTCCATGTATTGAAAATTATGGAATTAATGGACGTAGTGTATCAGAATATAATATATGTGAACGTGTAGGAAATGAATATGAAATAAAAGGTAATAAATGTTATGATTATATATATTTTGATAGTCAATCAAATAAAAATGTAATTGAAATATGTGTACCAAATTCTTCTGTTATTAAATATTATAATCCCGAAGATATGAAAATAGCTGCATCCCGTTTAAGGGAATATTATGTATATAATAGTGTATGTCCTGATTTATTAAAAGTTAAATATCCAACTACAAACGATTTTGGAGGGGTTGATAGTCACGGTACCGATATATCAGGCGCATCATTATTATTTAAATGTGATGGAGCGGTTGGAAGTGTACTTGATGGTAGCGATGATTATATAACTGGTATTGCGGCAAATTGGGATTCAAATATTACTGATAGAATTAAATTTAGATGTAAATCCGGAAAAGAATCAGAATGGAGTCCTGGTGATTGGGGAGATTGGTACAGTCAGGGTTGGCCAATAAATTTTCCGTATGGAATTAATAAGATTACATTTTCAAAACTTAATAATGACCCATATTATTGGAGAGGTTTGAATTCTAATGGTTATGATAACTTTTCTAGAAATAATTTATCTACATCAGCTGTTATTGGTGGTGGATGGGGAGATCTTTCACCAGATTCAAAAACTGTTACTTGTCCAGATGGAATGATTCTCAAAGAGGTCGGTGTTGCAAATCAATTGGGTTCAATAGCAGGATTTGCTGGGAAATGTGTAGCTATAAAACCATGCAGTGAAGATGGCGGTATTTGTTGTGATAAATCTACGTAATTTATTAGAAATTAATATATATAATTTATAGATTATATGATGATTTCGTAAAACATATAGTAGATATATTAAAAGAATATATACATATTGATGCTATAAAATTAGAAAATAAAAGTTTAGTATTAAAATAACTTTATTTTTATTTTTTAAAAAATAAAAATATTGCATTTAAATAAAATGGGAATTGGAAAAAGTAAAATTAAAACTGACAGAGAACTTGAAAAAAATAGAAATAATGAAATTTCTGAAAAAATTCAGAAAAAGGTGACATTTGAATTACCTAGTAATGAAATATCAGTAGAAAATATTGATAAATTTATTGATGAATTATTAAATGATAAAAATGTGAATATCAAATATATACCTGACAAAGCAGAAAAAGAAATATATAAAAATGTATTTTTACTCCTTATAAGAGTTATAGATCATACTATAAAATCGTCTAAAATAGAATTTTTGGGTCATGAAATTACATTAACTTTAAAACCATCAAAAAAATAAATTGAAAATAAATTTTTATAAATTATTTATATTATAAATATGAAATTATGTCAAAAAATTAATTGTAATAATTTTTCTATACCAAGAGGAAAATATTGCGAAATTCATAGAATAAAAAAGAAAACTAATAACTTGAATATTATAAATACAAATATAAATTTTAACACTAATTTAGAAAATCAAGAAGTTAAAGAAAATACAAGTGAAATATTAAAAAAACAGAATGAAGATTACAATTTTTTTATGCAGGAAGACATTAAAAGAATTTGTGAATTAAATGAAGAAAAAGAATTAAACAATATTTTAGAATTATCTAAACAAACTTTTATAAATGATATAAAAAATAAAATATTAGAAGAGCCTAAATCTTTAAAAAATATTTATAACGTAAAATTTAAATTATCATCTGGTCTCACTTTACAAAGAAAATTTCCTGATAATACTAAATTTATAGATTTAAGAAATTTTTTAAATTACTATTTTTATGAAAACAAAATTAATATTATTAACTATAATTTAGTATTATTTCCGAATAAATTATTTACTATTGAAAATAATGATGATTTATTATATAAATATGATATACAAAATACTATAACTTTTTATATACAAGATTGTGATTCTTAATTAAAATTGAATTTTTTTTAAAATTTATTAAAAAAAATATAAGATGACTTCAATTATAAAGCTACAAAAAAAAATAAGTATTGAGTCTCAATACTTAGACTCAAATATTAAAGAAAATATTTTAAAAAAATTAAAAAATATTACAAATAATGAATGTAGCAAGGAATATGGTTATTATATAAATATAAATAAAATAAATAAGATATTAGACAACTATATATCTTCTAACTGTGAAAATATTTTTTTAGTAGAATTTGAAGCTGAGATATTAAAACCTGAAATTGACAAAAAATATGAAGGTAAAGTTTGTATGTTATTTGGAGGAGGTATTTTTTTGAATGTATTAAATAGATTAAAAATTCTTATACCTTTATCAACTATTATTGATTATGAATATAATCAAATAAAAAATAATTTTACAAATAAAAAGAATGGGAAAGTTATTAATTTAAATGACGATTTAAAAGTAGTTATATCTGGTACAAAATATTCTAAACAAAATTTTAGTTGTTTTGGTAAATTATTAGAAAATTAATTTTAAACTATATATAGTTTAAAATAAATATATTTAAAGATTTAAATTAGAAAATTAAATGTCTGAACTACAAGTTTTATCAGAATTTAAAAATGGACTTATTTCATTTTTTGATGAATTAATTGATCAATTTCCATATGAAGGAGATCTTATCATGATTAGAATTTTTTTAAAAGATCAAATACCAATTGAAGATGTAATGAATATTTTTAATAATTCAATTAATAAAGATAATGGAAAATTAAAAGAAATGATTAAAAAGAGAAACGAAATTTTCTTTTTAGAAAATAACATTTTTGATGCATTTTCGAAAAATAAAGTTATGCATTTTAAAAAATTATGGAGATCTGGTAGTTTAGATGATGATGATAAAAAAGTTATTTGGAAATGGATTGATTCATTTGTATACTTAGGTGATAAATATATTAAAATTAAGAGTTCAGTATAAAATATTAAAAAATAATATTTTTTAATATTTATAATAAAATGACAATAAAGGATTCGTCAAAAATAATATTATATATTTTGTCTATTTTATGTATAATATCTATTATTTTATCTATTATTAATATTTTCAGAAAACCAAAATGTCCTGATTTTTGTAAATTACCAGATTCTGAAACTCAAAAATTAGATGGAAAATTAAATAATTTTCAGTCATTTATTAATGAAAATAAAGATAATATAGATAAGGATTTACAAGAACATAAAAATAGTGTAGAACAAAAAATACAAGAACAATCTGTTATTCAAAATGATATAAAAAAATCTTTAGAAAATTATATAACTATAGATTCATTAAATGAAAGAAATTATTTATCAAGTACTTCAATACCTAATTTAGAAAATTTACAAAATTATACAACTACAAAAGTTTTAGATGAAAAATTTTTACAGATTGATAATAATTTAAAAAGTTATTCATTAACAGCAGATGTAGAATCCAAATTTTCTACAGTAAATAGAGATATTGAAGGTATTAAATCACAATATTCATTAACAACAGATGTAGATTCCAAATTTTCTACAGTAAATAAAGATATTGGAGATATTAAATCGCAATATTCTTCTATAACAACAGATGTAGATTCCAAATTTTCTACAGTAAATAAAGATATTGAAGGTATTAAATCACAATATTCATTAACAACAGATGTAGATTCCAAATTTTCTACAGTAAATAAAGATATTGAAGGTATTAAATCACAATATTCATTAACAACAGATGTAGATTCCAAATTTTCTACAGTAAATAAAGATATTGGAGATATTAAATCGCAATATTCTTCTATAACATCAGATGTAGATTCCAAATTTTCTACAGTAAATAAAGATATTGGAGATATTAGATCACAATATTCTTCTATAACATCAGATGTAGATTCCAAATTTTCTACAGTAAATAGAGATATTGGAGATATTAAGATTAAATTTAACGATTATTATACAAAATCTCAGATAGATCCTAAGTTTGATATTGTACATAGTAAAATTATAAATAGTGTAGATCAATTTAAGCAAAATCTTGATTCACTTATAATTAACAAAATTAATCCAGTAAATACAGATATTAGAGATATTAATTCTAAATTTGCTGTAGTAAATCAAGGTATTGTAGGTATTGACACTAAATTTAACGATTACTATACAAAATCTCAGATAGATCCTAAGTTTAACGATTACTATACAAAATCTCAGATAGATCCTAAATTTAACGATTACTATACAAAATCTCAGATAGATCCTAAATTTAATAATTACTATACAAAATCTGAGATAGATCCTAAATTTAATAATTACTATACAAAATCTGAGATAGATCCTAAATTTAATAATTACTATACAAAATCTGAGATAGATCCTAAATTTAATGATAATAAAATTCAT